>ULVW01054005.1_pt1 | contig 19475 bp, 17 predicted proteins | sample 1959801 | NCBI WGS metagenome assembly ULVW01 (sample SAMEA4835796, study PRJEB28245) | human gut metagenome | biome: gut microbiome; material: fecal sample | place: Denmark | collected 2008
AGTCCTTTTTTAGTTTGAGAGGGTGGTTTTGTCCCAGCCTCTTATTTTATAACTATTTTAAGCTAAGCAATCATACATAAATTTAATCAGTCCGGCTTCAACTTCGTCACGCAAGCACAGCTCATTGTGAATTTCATGACGGAATCCCGGATACGGCTTTACAGAAACCTTATGTCCGGTTTTTGCCAGCAGATTTGCTACATGATACAAGCCCTCGCCGTAATTACCGCAGGGATCCTGGTCACCGGCAATCAGATAGCTGGGAATATTTTGCGGCACCTTGGCAGCCCACTCATCATTTTCAATATAATGATACAACTGCACGAAATCATAGCACAGCTCCAGCGTAGTATCAAAGGTATTGAACATATCGCCTGCATGGTCCTCAACAATACGCGGATCTGTTGCAATCCAATCTGCAGGACCGTTGGGATTTTCCACTCTGTCCGTCATACCGCAGAAAACACGCTCAAACCAGACGCCGCAGGGTTGATACGGATCTGCCTCATAGGCAGCCTTGAATTCCGCATTAACATAGGCATCCTCACAGCCCTTCCACTGCGAGCAGACACCGCACAGCATCATACCTTTGATATCTTCACCGTAGATTGACGCATAAGCACGCGCCAGCATAGAACCCCAGCTATGGCCGAAAACGAAATACGGCAGCTCAGAATATGCCTCTTTAGCAATATCATGCAAAGCCTTTTCATCCTTCAGGTAAGTCATATAGCCGCCGGAATGCGGGTCACCCAGGGTGCCTCCGTCATAGCCGGTTTTACCGTGACCGAGATGGTCATCAGCAAACACTACAAAGCCTGCTTCATTGAACTTGCTAATCATATGCAGATAGCGGCGTGAATGCTCACCATAGCCGTGAATCAGCTGTACAATAGCTTTCGGTTTGCCTAAAGGACTGTAGGACCAGGCCTTGATGGTATCTCTGCCGTTGGCAGAAGGGAAGGAAATTTCTCTGATGGACATAATGCGGACCTCCTCGCCTGTAATTATTTATAATATTAAGATAATGATAACACCTGCATTTCCTGCTGTAAAGCAATAATAGCGCTCTGAAGAATGTTTTACGTATTTTTTACACTAAATCCATCTCTGCATATCCCTCATAAATTCTGACCAAGACATACAAAAAACCACTACAACAAATTTGTCATAGTGGCTTGCAAAATCTATTTTTAATTTTAACGGTCAGCTTAGCACTGAACTGTTTTGCCGCTGATATCAATGCACAGCAGTCTTTATTTATTTTTCAGCACATAGAACGGATCGATATTCTGTCCGTCAGCCAGTACCTCATAATGAATATGCGGACCTGTACTGTAGCCTGTACTGCCGACAAAGCCGATAATCTCGCCTTTGATGACCCTCTGCCCTGCAGCAACGGCAATGCCGCTCATATGTCCGTAGGCCGTTTTATAGCCATTACCATGATTGATACGCACATAACGTCCGTAGCCACCGTTCCAACCTGCCTGTTCAATCGTACCGGCAGCCGTAGCATAAACCGGTGTGCCAAAATCGACTGCTATATCCAGACCGGGATGCCAATCATACCCGCCCTCAATCGGACCGGTACGCACACCGTAATTACTGCTGATAGTGCCGCCGTCGGTCGGCCATTTGTCCGGGAAGGACGCCATGCCGCCACCGGAGCCTTCAACCTCACTTAAGAGCTCGCTGACAGATTTTTTGGTACTATCAAGCATCTTTTTGATATTGGCATTTTGCGCTGTCAGCACCGCCATGGTACCGTTGATATCCATTTTAGCAGGCCCGCCCTTGCCTGTATAAGACGTATTGGCAGACGTTTCCTTTGCCGCTGTCGAATCAACCATACTGGTACCTTCGCCCAGCTTGCTGCTGTCTACATCACGGATGACAGCACGGCGCAGCTTTTTCTCCAGATTGGAAATTTCGGCCATATCGCGCAGCATTCTTTCGTTATCCTGTAAAAGCTTCTGCAGCTTTGTCTGCTGCTCAGCCTTGTTTTGCTTATAGGCAGCATAATCGGTTGCTTCGCTGCGATAATCCGCCAGCTGATGATATAAATAGCCGGCTCCGCCGACTGCTCCGACAAGCACCAGGGCAGTAACAGCAATGCCTGCCTTGAGCTTAGCATACGAAAAATTTACTACCTTGCCGTTTGGCAAGCGCAGCTCACATTTCCTTTCCTCCATTATTTTAATTACCTCACTTGAAAAGACCAAAGCGTTGGCCTACTGCCAACAATCTGCGTCCCACAAAGGGCACGTTGTCCAAATCCTCTTTATTCAGACCACCGCAGGCCAGCAGCGCCAATGCATAGACAGGAACAGCTACCGCCATAGCAAACAGCACACACCACATACCCATGCTTTCCGTAAGCATCAGCACGCCGTAAATCGCCGCGCCCATGACACAGGAAGCAAAGCAGGGACGGATAATGCTGCCAACAGAGAAGCTATAGCCTGTCAGCTTGTAAATAAAGCCCATATTGATAATCGCTGCCACGGCAAAATCTGCCACCGTCGCCATCGACGCACCGCGGATGCCCAGCTCCGGCACAGCAGTAAGATACCAGCTCATAACGATTTTTACAATGCAGGCAATAATCATATTGATTACAGGGATTGCCGTGCGGCCAAGGCCTTGCAGAATACCTGTACTGATTTGATGCATACCTAAAAACAGAATACCGATGCTCATCGTCTGAATCGCAGGTGCCGCACCGGTAGCGTTATACACAAGCGCCGCAACCTTTTCTGCCAGACAATACAAGCCCATAAAGCACGGGAAGGTGATAATCATCGCTACGCGGAAGGCGATACGGATTTTATCACGGATTGCATCAAAGCTGCCCACCGCACGAGATTCGGAAATCGACGGCACCAAGCTGATAGTCATTGCCGCCGTAAAAATTGTTGCCAGATTAACCAACGGTACAGCCATACCTGTCAGATAACCGAACAGCTCAGTCGCATGATGAATATTAAAACCGGCTGCTTCCAGACGCTGCGGCACAATCAAAAGGTCCAGATTTGCACCTATCGGCAGCATCAGACTGGTCAGAGAAACCGGCAAAGCCAGCTTCAGCAGACGCTTGATGATATGTCCGGCACTTTCTACCGGCGCACTGTCATCCCGCTCTGCCATTTCCTTTTGCAGGCGCTGCTTCAGGCGGCGATAGAACCACATCAGCACCAAAAGTGCACAGAACGCGCCTACACCGGCACCCATGCTGGCACCGCCTGCAGCGAACGCCAAACCGTACGGCATAAAGAGGTCGGCAAAAACGAGCATGGTAATAACACGTGTCAGTTGCTCGACAATCTCACTGACCGCCGTCGGCGTCATAATCTGCCAACCCTGCAGATAACCGCGGAAGCTGGCCAGAAAGGTTACGAAGAAAACCGCAGGCGCCAGAGCGATAATAGAATAATACGCACGGCTGTCGCGGATGATATGGTTATTAACCAGCCAGTCCGCACCGAAAAACAGTGAGGACGAAAACAAAAGGCCAGTCAACAGCAGCACTCGCAGCGAAACATTAAAGACTCGCTTGGCACCGCGATAATCCTTATTCGCCAATTTTTCGGAGGTAATAATAGATATTGCCACCGGTACACCGGCACTTGATACGGTTATTGCCATCAGATAGATTGGAAAGCCCATCTGATACAGACCGATACCTTCGCCACCCAATACACGTGATAAAATAATCCAGTTCAGAGAACCGATAACCTTGACCACAATACTGGAGGCCGTAAGGATTAAGGTTCCCTTTAAAAATTTGCTATTCGAAGCTTTAGAATCTGCGCTCATAAAATCCCCTTGTTTATAGATAGATATACATTATAATTATCCTCTTTTCCGCGTGATTTTACAAGTACTTTTAACACATTTGTCATAAACACATCACTGCTTTTTGCTTGCATAACTGTCTTTATATGCTAAAATTAAGTTAAGATCAAAATTATGTTGTAAAAGGAGCGATGCAAAATGAAATCCTCACATGCTTTATTAGCTTTCGGTGCAGCAATCTGCCTTGCAACCACCTGCAGCCTGAGCGCCTATGCTTCTCCGCTGAAGAATTATGATGCCGGCAAGGTTGCTATTGATGCAGGCATTACTCTGCCATCCAGTCTTAAAGGTGACAACTATAAATTCAGCAAATCCAACAGTACCTATCTTGGCGCAACTGTCGGCATCGGCCAAAAAACTGCTTTAAACTACAAATGGAATAATTACAAAGCAGACGAAGCCAAAACCCGCGCCCAACAATTCAATATTATGTATAAAGTTCTGCCTGGTATTTCCGCTTACGCAGGTTATCTGAACGCTGATACCTCCGGTGACTTTGGCGGTAAAACCAAAAACTCCGGTCAAATCGGTCTGCAGGCTGCCTATGATATTCCCGCACTCTTCACTGTTTGGGGAAATGTTGGCTACGGCAACAGAAACAGCGGCTATGAAATCGGCATCAGCAAGCCTATTCTGAACAACCTGGAAGTTAACGCTTCTTACTATAATCAGACATTTGATGATGTCTTCGGCGAAGACCTTGACATGAAGGCTAAAGGCGTTAACCTGGGCTTAACTCTCAAATTCTAATTTGTCAGCTCTGGCTAACTAAATTAGAATAAAAATTAACGGATAATTATTATTGACAACTGTGCCAGCCTGTGTTATTATATAAGTGTCAAGGGCACACAAGCTGTGCAAGTCAAAAATAAAATTAAGCAATGCAATATAAAAACATGGAGGTAACTAATATGAAAAAATTTGTATGTCAAGTATGTGGTTATGTATATGAAGGCGAAGCTGCTCCGGCAAAATGCCCGCAATGCGGCGCTCCCGCTTCCAAATTCCAGGAAATGGCTGCTGAAATGGGCTGGGCTGCTGAACACGTTGTAGGCATCGCATCTGACGTTCCTGAAGATATCAAAGCTGACCTGCGTGCTAACTTCAACGGCGAATGCTCCGAAGTTGGTATGTACCTGGCAATGAGCCGCGTAGCTTTCCGCGAAGGCTATCCGGAAATCGGCCTGTACTGGGAAAAAGCTGCTTTCGAAGAAGCTGAACATGCTGCTAAATTCGCAGAACTGCTGGGCGAAGTTGTAACCGACTCCACCAAAAAGAACCTGGAAATGCGTGTAGAAGCTGAAAACGGTGCAACCGCAGGCAAAACCGACCTGGCTAAACGCGCTAAAGCTCTGAACCTGGATGCTATCCATGACACCGTTCATGAAATGGCTCGTGACGAAGCTCGCCATGGCAAAGCTTTCGCAGGCCTGCTGAAAAGATATTTCGGTAAATAATCAGCCAATAAAATTTAAAACAAAATAACAAAGCTCCCGCTGAGTGATCCTGAAGGATTACGGCGGGAGTTTTTTAGATTTTTAACAGCTAATTGCTTTGTTATGCAGAATTATTTTGGCAATCTTCTTAACTTTATCCACTTTCTTATGTTTTTCACACTTAAAAAGCCTTCAATATCTTTATAAATCGCTTCAGATATGATATTATATAAAGGTTAATGACACTCATTATCACGTTCCTATAGGTGGTTAATTATATGCTTAATAAAACTAATTTTCATTATCCTGCTATGCTGCGTGTAGCAGGCAAAAACTGCGTAATCATCGGCGGCGGTGCTGTTGCTGCCCGTAAGCTGGCAACTTTGCTGGATGCAGGTGCCAAAGTAACGGTTGTTGCCCCGCTTTTCTGTGACGAAGTGCAAAAGCTCGCCTCAGCACAGAGCTGTACGCTCATCAATGATTACTACAAACCGGAATATCTGCAGAATGCATTTGTGGTTATTGCCGCCACAGATAATAAGGCTGTAAACAGGCAGATTTCAGAGGCTGCTCCCTGCCTTGTCAATAATATTACCGAACCCGAGCTGAGTAATTTCACTGTCCCCTCAGCCATCAGTGAAGGTGATATTACTATTGCGTTGGCAACAGGCGGCATGCCTGCTTTTACGCGTCTGCTGAAAAAACAGTTGGAACACATTCTGACACCCGAGCTGGCTGACTTCAACAGCTTTCTGCTGCTGCAGAGGGAAGCTGTCAAAAACATCGAAAGTACGCCGCAGGAGCGGACGCAATTCTGGCGCAGTGTTTTGAAACAGGATTTACTAAATTTAGTTATAGCAGGTGAGGCTGCTCAAGCAAAGGAGAAGGTATTAGATGCAGTTAACAGTTTTAGGACTCAATCACAGAACCGCCCCCGTTGAGATCCGTGAACGTTTTAATTTTTCCAATGACAGGGTGGCAAGTATTCTGCGCCGCCTGCGCAATTACGATAATATTCCCGAAGCCATGCTGCTTTCCACCTGCAACCGCACTGAGCTGTACATGGTTATCGAAAATCCGCATGAAGCAATTCCTTTTATCAAATCATTGCTCAAGCATTTGGCAGGCGAACATTACCAAAGCGATTATTTTTACAATCTGAACGGAACAAATTGCGTCAAGCATCTGTTCCGCGTAGCATCCAGTCTTGATTCACTGATTGTCGGTGAAGGCCAGATTCTCAGCCAGATTAAAAATGCTTATCATATTGCCCGTATTAATGGTATGACAGATACGATTCTCAATACCATCATGAATAAGGCAATTGCCGTCGGCAAACGTGTGCGTACCGAAACAAAAATTGCTTACAGCAGCGTATCTGTTTCCAGCGCTGCTGTTGACCTGGCCATCAAAATTTTAGGTGACTTGAGCAAAGCACAGATTTTGGTGGTTGGTGCCGGTCATATGAGCGAGCTCACTGCACAGCATCTGTTGGACAAGGGTGCGCAAACCATCTGTGTCAGCAACCGTCACTACGAGAGAGCACAGGATTTAGCAGACAAATTTCACGGCACAGCTATTCCCTACCGTGCCATGTTCGAGCATGCCGCTGATGCAGATATTATTATAACCTCTACAGGTGCGCCGCATTACGTGCTCACCGCAGAAAATTTGGGACCGCTGCTGCCCAAGCGCAACGGCAGACCGCTGATTCTGATTGATATTGCCGTTCCGCGTGACGTCGACCCCAGACTGGCCGATGTTGACGGCGTAACCATTTATAACATTGACGATTTGGAAGGCGTTGTTGATACCAATAAAAACTTCCGCGAAAAGGAAGCTCACGTTGCCGAACAGATTATCAGCGAAGAGATTGGTGCCCTCAAGGAGCGTCTGCGTTATTACACAATGCGCCCTGTTATGGTACAGCTGCATGATAAAATGAATTTCCTGCGCCAGAAGGTTTTGAAGAAGGCCTTTATTAAAATGCCGGAGCTTACCGACCATGAAAAGCGCATTATTGACCTGATGACCCAACGTCTGGAGCATAAATTCCTGCGCGAGCCTATGAAGGCTATGAATGCTGTAGCAGGCACCGCAGAGGAAGAACGCTATAAAAAGATGATGTGTGATTTATTTTTATTAAACGAAACCGGAGAGGAGTTTGGTGATGAAAGCAAAATTGACGATTGGGACTAGACAAAGTCTTTTAGCGCTTTGGCAAAGTAATCATATTGCAGCCTTACTGCGTAAGGAGTATCCTGAATGTGAGGTTGTACTGAAAAAAATTGTCACCAAAGGCGACCGTATTTTAGACGTACCCTTGGCGCAAATCGGCGGCAAGGGTTTATTTACCAAGGAAATTGAAGAGGATCTTTTAGACGGTACTGTTGACTTGGCCGTGCATAGCCTTAAGGATATGCCTACCGTTCTACCGGAAGGCCTGTGTCTGACAGCAATTACCGAGCGTGCCAACGTAGGTGATGCTTTTGTCAGCAATAAATATGCTACCTTCGAAGAGCTGCCGCTCGGCTCCGTAGTCGGCACCAGCAGCCTGCGCCGCAAGGCACAGCTGTTAGCTAAGCGTCCGGATTTGGAAATCCGCGACCTGCGCGGCAACGTTGATACCCGCCTGCGTAAGCTGGATGAAGGACTGTACGATGCTATTATTCTGGCCGCTGCAGGCTTAGAGCGTCTGGGTCACGGCGACCGTATCTCCAGCCTGATTCCTGCTGATGTCTGCCTGCCGGCTGTAGGCCAGGGCGCATTGGCAATCGAAGCGCGTACCGCGGATAAAGAAGTACGCGATATGCTGAGCTTCTTAAATGACCTGAACACCAAACATGCTACCGATGCCGAGCGTGCCTTCTTGGGCTTACTGGAAGGCGGCTGTCAGGTTCCTATCGGCGTACATGCCGACGTTGAAGGTGAAAACATTCGCATTGAAGCAATCATTGCTGCCTTGGACGGCAGCACTATTCTGCGTGATACAATAAACGGCAAGGCTGATGACGCTGTCAGCCTCGGTCAACAGCTTGGCAAAAAAATGCTGGCTGCCGGCGGTCAGGAAATTCTGGCCTCTATTCTTTAAGGAGAGTGACATCATGACAAAACAAGGTAAAGTATATTTAATCGGTGCAGGCCCCGGCGACCCGGGCCTTCTGGGACTCAAGGCTAAGGAATGCCTGCAGACTGCAGACGCTGTTGTTTATGACCGTCTGGCAGATCCGCGTATTCTGGCCTTCGCCCGCAAGGACGCAGAAATGGTTTACGTTGGCAAAGCCAGCGCCAACCACACCATGCGCCAGCCCGATATCAACAAGCTGCTGGTAAAACTGGCTGCCGAAGGTAAGGTTGTAGCACGTTTGAAGGGCGGCGACCCCTTTGTATTCGGCCGCGGTGGCGAAGAAGCCATCGAACTGCGTGAAGCAGGCCTGCCGTTTGAGTTCGTTCCCGGCGTAACCAGTGCTATTGCTGTTGCCGAATATGCCGGTATCCCTGTTACCCATCGTCATGTAGCAACCTCCTTTGCCGTTATTACCGGTCACGAGGATCCTACTAAAGGAGAATCCACCATCCATTGGAAGGGTCTGGCAACCTCTGTTGACACTCTCGTTTTCCTCATGGGTGTAGAAAACATCGAAAAAATCAGCCGTGAGCTCATCGCTAACGGCCGCAGCGCCGACTGCCCGGCAGCTGTTATCCGTTGGGGCACTCATCCCGAGCAGCGCACTCTGATTACCACCCTCGGCAAAGCTGCCGCTGACGTTAAGGCAACCGGCATGAAGCCGCCTGCTATCTTCCTCGTCGGTGAGGTTGTACGCCTGCGTGAGCAGCTGCAATGGTTTGATAACAAACCCCTCTTCGGCAAAACCGTTATCGTTACCCGCGCACGTGCACAGGCCAGCGCTCTCACCAAAAAGCTGGAAGCACAGGGTGCCAAGGTTATCGAAGCTCCGGCAATCAAAATCGTTCCGGCAGCAGATTACGCTCCGCTGGACAACGCTATTGCCAATATCAATGACTACAAATGGCTTGTCTTCACCAGCGCTAACGGCGTAGATTACTTCTTCGAGCGTCTGGGCGCTGCTAAGAAGGACGCACGCGCCCTGGCTAATGTTACGCTTGCCGCTATCGGCAGCGCCACTGCCAAGGCTCTGGCAGAACACGGCCTCACCGCCGACCTAATTCCTTCCGCTTATAAAGCAGAAGAGCTGGCTGAAGCTCTTGCCGGCGAAATCACCGCCGGTGACAAAATCCTGCTGGCACGTGCTAAGGTTGCACGCGAAGTATTGCCCGAATCTCTGCGCAAAATCGGCGCCATCGTTGACGTCGTAACTGCTTACGAAACCGTTGCCGACTGCGAAAAAAAGGATGAGCTTATCGAAGCTCTCGAAAGCGGCGAAGCAAGCATCGTAACCTTCACCAGCAGCAGCACCGTAACCAACCTGCTGGAGGTTCTCGGCGATAAGAAGGAACTGCTGAACAAGGCTGCTCTGGCTGCTATCGGCCCCGTAACCGCAGATACCCTGAAAAAGCATGGCTATACTCCGGCTATCAATGCCGCTGAATATACAATCGACGGCCTCATGACCGCTATCACAAATTTTTATAATAAATAAGGAAGTGTATCAAGATGAGTATTACCGGTTTTCCTGTATACCGTCCGCGCCGCACACGCGCTACTGAAAATCTGCGTGCAATGATCCGTGAAACCGAGGTTTCCGTAAAAGACTTAATCTATCCGCTTTTCGTCGTTCCCGGCAAAAACGTTAAACATGAAATCGAATCTCTGCCCGGCAACTACCACTGGTCCATCGACCGCGTTATGGAATGTGTTGACGAGGTTGTTGAGCTGGGTATTCCCGCTGTCCTGCTCTTCGGCGTACCGTCCTACAAGGATGCTGTCGGCAGCAGCGGCTGGGATATGAACGAACCTGTACAGCAGGCCTGCAAGCTGATTAAAGAAAAATACCCCGAGCTGGTTATCATTACCGACGTCTGCCTGTGCGAATACACCGAGCATGGTCATTGCGGCGTACTGCAAAACGGCTGCACCGTAAACAACGATGAAACTCTGCCGCTGCTGGCTAAGGTTGCTGTTTCCCATGCTCAGGCCGGTGCTGACATGATTGCTCCTTCCAACATGATGGACGGTTATGTTAAGGCTATCCGCGAAGCACTGGATGCAGCAGGCTTCAACCATATTCCTATCATGGCTTATTCCGCAAAATTTGCTTCCGCATATTACGGTCCCTTCCGCGCCGCAGCAGACTCTGCTCCGTCCGCAGGCGACCGCAAAGGCTACCAGATGGACCCCGCCAACAGCGACGAGGCTCTGCGCGAGGTTTCTCTGGATATTGAAGAAGGCGCAGACATCGTCATGGTTAAACCGGCTCTGGCCTTCCTCGACATTGTGCAACGTGTACACGAAACCTTCAACCGTCCGCTGTGTGTTTATAATGTCAGCGGCGAATACGCTATGGTTAAAGCTGCAGCTGAAAAAGGCTGGATTGACGAAAAACGTATCGTTATGGAAACCATGCTTGGCTTCAAGCGTGCCGGTGCCAAAATGATTATTACCTACCATGCGCTTGATGTAGCAAAATGGCTGCAAGGCAAATAAGGAGATATTACAATGGAACATACAAAATCTCAGGCTGCTTTTGAGGAAGCACGCCAATATATCCCCGGCGGCGTTAACAGCCCCGTACGCTCCTTCCGCAGTGTCGGCGGTGTACCGCCGTTCATCTCCGGCGGCAAGGGCAGCAAAATCTATGACATCGACGGCAACGAATACATCGACTACGTTATGTCCTATGGTCCGCTGCTCATGGGCCATGTACCCGACTGCGTAACTGACGCTATCAAGGCTGCGGCTGAAAAGGGCACCTCCTACGGCGCTCCGACTGTTGCCGAAACCGAGCTGGCAAAATTAATCTGCTACCTTGTTCCGTCCATGGATATGGTCCGCATGGTCAACAGCGGTACCGAAGCAACCATGAGCGCTCTGCGCTTAGCACGCGCCTACACCGGCCGTGACTGCATCATCAAATTCATCGGCTGCTACCATGGTCACCATGACAGCCTGCTTGTTAAAGCAGGCAGCGGCGGAGCTACCTTCGGCGTACCCGACAGCCCGGGCGTACCCAAGGCAGTAGCAGCAACCACTATTACCGTACCGTTCAACGACCTGCCTGCTCTGGAAAAGGTTTTTGCCGAACGCGGCGAAGAAATCGCCTGCGTTATCATGGAGCCTACTCCGGGCAACATGGGCCTGGTTCTTCCGCACGAAGGCTTCCTGGAAGGTGTACGTGCCATCACTAAAAAATATGGCGCTCTCCTCATCTGCGATGAGGTTATGAGCGGCTTCCGCAGCGCTCAGGGCTGCAGCCAGTCCCTCTATGACATCGATCCCGATATCACCTGCCTCGGCAAGGTAATCGGCGGCGGTCTGCCTGTTGCTGCTTACGGCGGCAAGCGCGAAATCATGCAAATGGTTTCTCCTGCTGGCCCGATGTATCAGGCAGGTACCTTAAGCGGTAACCCGCTGGCTATGGCTGCAGGTATTGCAGCACTCACCTATATGGAGCAGAACGATGTCTGCAACCGCGCAGAAAGCCTTTGCGCTATTCTGACCGGCGGCTTGGAAAAGGCAGCAGCTAAGGCCGGTGTACCTGTACAGATTCATCGCCTCGGCAGCATGTTCACCGTCTTCTTCAACAATAAACCGGTAACTGATTTTGACAGTGCAGCAGCCAGCGATCTGGAAGCCTTCAAAATCTACTTCCATTCCATGCTGGAGCAGGGTATCTATCTGCCTCCTTCCCAGTTCGAAACAAACTTCGTTTCCGTTGCTCACAATCCCGAGGATTTGCAAAAGACTATTGATGCTGCGGAAATTGCCTTTGCTGAAGTTGCCAAAGCAAGAAAATAACAGCTAAAGCATTATAAAAAATAAGCGTGCAGGCTTGCACAAGCTGACATCAGTCAGCAGTAAGCCTGCACGCTTTTAGTTTTAAATTTTAAAATCTCATCTTAGCCACGAATCAGTTTAATAGAAGGTACTGCTGCTCTGACAAATTTCCACAGCAGCACGGAAATACTGCAATCCATAACCGAATGCAACACAGTACCCGCTCCCACCAGCACGATAACACTCATAACAAAACCATTGGACAGCTGCTCTTGCGTAAACATATAACCGCTGAAGAAGAAGGGGGCTACCACAAGCACTTCTCCCAAAGCATGCAATACGGCAAGTCCCAGATTCAGACCGATACCGGCCACGAAGCTCTCCATAATATTCGGATAGCGCCTAATAATTAATGCACCGACCAGAGCGAAAATGATATGGGTTGCTGCACGCGCAGCGATAATCAGGGGTGTGGTTACAAAAAAGCCCATCGTTGTACCAAGGCAGACAGCAGCTGCCACCTTAGGCGAAATAAACATTGCCAAAAAAATTGCCGCATGCGCACCCAAAGTAAAGGACATCGGTCCGATAATCACCTTCGGCATAACCATAGGTACAACCAAACCTATAGCGCACAATACGCCTGCGAGAACAAGTTGATAAATATTTTTATGTTCCAAGAGTATTTCCTCCTATTCAAGTATTAGCTAGTGATTATAGCACTATTCGAGATAACTTGCAAATACTATGTAAAAATGATTTTTTTAAAATTAGGTTATTCACTTCTCCCGGTGGATTTATCCCGATAATTTCCCACTTATCCCCAGTTTTTCACAAAAGTTATCCACAATGTGCATAACTTTTGTGGATTGGTGGATAAAAGCTGTGCATTACCTTTATAAAAATCTCGCTATCCATAAATACTTCCGTCTGTTGCTTATTATTTCACCGGCTCTTCCTCTTAGATTTGACTTATTATCCATAATAGCATATAATTTAAGTAGGTTTATAGATAATTACCGAGTTTAACTCAAAGGTGGAGAATCAATGAAAATATCAACAAAAGGACGCTATGCCTTGCGCATGATGCTGGATTTGGCAGATCATCAGCAGGACGGCTTTGTTGCCCTCAAGGACATTGCGGCAAGACAAAACATTTCCAAAAAATACTTGGAGCAGATTGTGCCTATTCTGAATAAATCCAACTTTCTGCAGGCTAACCGCGGCTTTCAGGGCGGTTATCGTTTGGTTAATGCACCGCGTGAGTATACTGTCGGCAGCATTCTGCGCCTTACAGAAGGCAACCTTACACCGGTAGCGTGTCTGGACTTTAACCCTGTAGGCTGCGAGCGCCGCAACGAATGCATTACCTTGCCGCTGTGGCAGGGACTGAACAAGGTTATTGCAGACTATCTGGACAATATCACTCTGCAGGATATTCTCGACAATTATAAAGCTCGCAGCATTGATAATTATTCAATTTAATGCTTAACCGCCGGTTACATAAAGCCGGCGGTTTTTTGCGCTCTAAATTAAAGAAAGCAGTCCGCGCGGACTGCTTTCTTTTGGTTAGGAAATGGGATGTGATATGTATTTTATCTGCTTATTCAGCAAATAACGGAGTGGAGAGATAACGCTCGCCGGTATCAGGCAGCAGCGCTACGATAACCTTGCCCTTGTTTTCCGGACGTTTTGCCAGCACAGTTGCCGCATATACAGCAGCACCGGAGGAAATGCCTATGAGCACTCCCTCCTTATGGGCAATAGCACGACCGGTTTTGAAGGCATCCTCGTTTTCAACAGCGATGATTTCATCATATACCTTGGTATCTAAAGTGTCAGGTACAAAGCCTGCGCCGATACCCTGAATTTTATGCGGACCGGCAACACCTTTGGAAAGTACCGGAGAACCTGCAGGCTCTACAGCAACAACCTTCACATTGGGATTTTGGGATTTCAGATATCCGCCTACACCGGAAAGAGTACCGCCGGTACCTACGCCGGCAACAAAGATATCAACCTTGCCTTCGGTATCCTGCCAGATTTCCGGACCGGTAGATGCTCTGTGAGTTGCAGGGTTAGCAGGATTGGTGAACTGGCTGGGGATAAAGCTGTTCGGAGTGCTTTCTGCCAGCTCCTGAGCTTTGGCAATCGCACCTTTCATACCCTTAGCACCGTCAGTCAGCACAAGCTGTGCGCCATAAGCCTTCAGCAGATTGCGGCGTTCAACGCTCATGGTTTCAGGCATAGTCAAAATTATTTTGTAACCGCGGGCAGCAGCTACGGATGCCAGACCGATACCGGTGTTGCCGCTGGTGGGCTCAATAATAGTAGCCCCCGGCTTAAGAACACCCTTAGCCTCTGCATCATCAATCATTGCTTTGGCAATTCTATCTTTGACGCTGCCGGCGGGATTGAAGTATTCCAGCTTGCCCAGAATCTTTGCTTCCAGCTTGTTTTCAGCTTCGTAGTTTTTCAGCTCCAGCAGCGGAGTGCCGCCAATCAAATCAGTAATGCTAGTATAAATTGCCATAATAAATCGCTCCTTTATCTTCATCTAATCAGTATATTATCGTTGTATAGTTTTTCTTTCTTATATTAACAGGTAACCAGAGGCAACATCGTGTATCAAAATGCAAGCTTTTCATTAGTATAATCCCTCATTTTCTCTGTTTTGTAATCTCTAGTAATCATAGTTTATTTATAGGTATTATTATACTGTTTTTTTTCTTACTGTCAACAAAAAGAATTACAATTTTCTTTGCTTGACAAAAAAACGTCTGTAATGTACCATATGAAACATATTAAGACAGTAGGAATTGAATTTTACTCAAAATACGCCGCAAAAAGACGCTGACTCTGTAAATCTCACGCCGGTAAGCGTATAATATAAAAGTAAAAGCAGGATTTCCGCTATTGAAGGAGAATATTTTACTATTATGGAAAAGCAATTTATCTATGCAGATAATGCAGCTACAACAAAAATGAGCGACGTTGCCGTTAGAGCAATGCTGCCCTATCTTCAGGAAATATATGCCAATGCTTCCAGCGTGCACCTTTTAGGTCAGCGCAGTGCAGCAGCTTTGTTTAGCGCACGGCAGCAGGTGGCACAGGTACTTAACTGTGCGCCGAAGGAAGTTTTTTTTACCTCCGGCGGCAGCGAAGCAGATAACCAGGCGCTTATCAGCGCTGCGGCCCTCGGCAAAAAGCAGGGCAAATGCCATATCATTTCCACTGCCATGGAGCATCATGCTATTTTGCATACGCTTGAAGCGTTGGAAGCACAAGGCTTTACCGTAACACTGCTGCGTCCGCAGGCTGACGGCATCGTCACCGCTACGCAGGTAGCAGAAGCTATTACAGATACCACCTGTCTTATTTCCGTCATGTACGCCAACAACGAAACAGGTGCCATCCAGCCTATACGCGAAATCGGTGCTCTCTGCCGCAAGCGCGGCGTGCTTTTCCATACCGACGCCGTGCAGGCCGCAGGACATCTTACTATTAACGTACAGCGCGATAACATCGATATGCTTTCGCTTTCCGCACACAAATTCCATGGGCCGAAGGGCATCGGCCTTTTATTTGCCAAGAGCAATATCCAGCTCACAAGCCTTATCCGCGGCGGCGGTCAGGAGCGCGGCAAGCGTGCCGGTACCGAAAATCTTCCCAGCATCATCGGACTTGCCACAGCGCTTAAAGATGCACAGGAGCATATGCAGCAAAATACTGCTTATATCACAGGTCTGCGCGATGCTCTGCGCAACGGTTTAGATAAAATTGACGGCGCCGGTTTTAACGGCAGCCGTGAGCATTGCCTGCCCGGTACTGTCAACTACAGCTTTCAGGGAGTAAACGGCGAAACACTGCTTTCGCTGCTTTCTAACGAAGGTATCTGCTGCTCGTCCGGCTCTGCCTGCTCCGCAGGCTCGCTAGAGCCCAGTCATGTACTGCTCGCCCTCGGCCTGAGCCACGAAACAGCGAAAAGCGCTCTGCGCTTTTCGCTGTGCGAATACAATACTATGGACGAAGTTCAAACAATTATAACTAAGGTTACAGAAGCGGTAAACCGCTTACGGAGGTAAAAATATGCTGTCAACAGCTGCCAATTTAATAAATAAGCTCGCCTGTGAGCATGACCTAAGCGACGCAGAGCTGTTGACGCTGATAACAAGCACTGAACCTGACATCAACAAGCTGCTCGCCTGCGAAGCTGATAAACTCCGCCGTCAATATTACGGCGACAAGGTCTATATCCGTGGTCTGATTGAATTCACCAACTACTGCAAAAACAACTGCTACTACTGCGGTATCCGCGCCGGCAACAGCCTCGCGGAACGCTACCGTCTGACGCAGGAGGAAATACTGGCCTGCTGCGCCGAAGGCTATAGGCTCGGCTTCCGCACCTTCGTGCTGCAGGGTGGCGAGGATGCGTATTATACGGATGACAAAATCTGCGCCATCGTCAGCGCCATCCGCAAGCAGCATCCCGACTGCGCCATTACACTGTCCATTGGCGAAAAAAGCCGTGCCGGCTATAAGGCATACTTCGATGCAGGCGCCAACCGTTATCTGCTGCGCCACGAAACAGCGGATGCGGAGCATTACGCCAAGCTGCATCCAGACTGCATGAGCCTGGAAAACCGCAAGCGCTGCCTGTTTGACCTCAAGGAAATCGGTTATCAGGTTGGTTCCGGCTTCATGGTAGGCTCCCCCTACCAGACGCCACAAAACCTTGTCAGCGACCTGCGCTTTCTGCAAAAGCTGCAGCCTGATATGATTGGCATAGGTCCTTACATTACGCATGAACACACACCATTTAAGGATATGACCAGCGGCACATTGAAACAGACGTTGCGCCTGCTGTCTATCCTGCGACTGCTCTTCCCTTACGCGCTGCTGCCTTCGACAACAGCGCTCGGCACCATCCATCCCCAAGGACGCGAGCTGGGGCTGCAGGCCGGTGGCAACGTCGTGATGCCTAACCTTTCTCCGATAGGAGTACGCAAAAAATACGAGCTGTACGCCAACAAAATCTGCACCGGCGAGGAGGCAGCCCAATGCCGTGGCTGTCTGGAGGCACGCGTAAAAATAGCAGGCTATAACATAGTAACCGACAGAGGCGATGTACGCCGCACTTTAGATAAACCAGAAGGAGAAAAATTATGAACAAGAAAGCACTAATCGCTATGAGCGGCGGCGTTGATTCCAGCGTTTCCGCATTGATGATGCTGGAGCAGGACTACGAATGCACCGGTGTAACCATGAAGCTTTTTGCCAACGAGGATATCGGTGTTTCCAAAGCCAACAGCTGCTGCTCCATTGATGATGTAGCAGATGCCCGCAGCGTAGCAACCAGCCTTGGCATGCTTTACTACGTTTTCAACTTTGCCGACCGCTTTGAACGCGACGTTATCGACCGTTTTGTTGACGCTTACGTTAACGGCAGAACACCTAACCCCTGCATTGACTGCAACCGTTATCTGAAATTCGACCAACTTTTCGTGCGCGCACAGGAGCTTGGCTGTGACTATGTTGTCACCGGCCACTATGCGCAAATCAGCTATGATGAAGCCAAAGGCCGCTATCTGCTGCGCAAGGCAGTTGATCCTTTGAAGGATCAGAGCTATGTGCTTTATTCGCTCACACAGGAGCAGTTGGCACACGCTATGTTCCCTCTCGGAGGCCTGTATAAGACACAGGTACGCGAAATTGCCGAAAAGCATGGCTTCGTCAACGCTCAAAAGCATGACAGTCAGGATATCTGCTTTATCCAGACCGGCACCTACGCTGATTTCATCGAAGCACGCCTGGGCAGGAAATTCAATCCCGGTAACTTTGTAGACGAAGCAGGCAACGTGCTCGGCAGACACAAGGGTATTATCCATTACACCGTAGGCCAGCGCAAAGGCCTGGGCTTGGCACTGCCGCAGCCTATGTACGTTAAAGAGATTGACACCAAGAACAACGCTGTTATCCTCACAACAAACGAGGGACTGTTTACAAAAAACGTTACAGCCAAGAACATCAACCTTATCGACTGCGACGCTATCACCGAACCGCGCCGTGTGAAAGCACGCATCCGTTACCATCAGCAGGAGCAATGGGCAACTGTTACCCAGCCTGACGCAGATACTCTGCAGCTCGTTTTCGACGATCCTCAGCGCGCTATCACCAAAGGCCAGTCCGTTGTTATGTATGACGGTGACGTAGTTGTCGGCGGCGGCACAATCGTATAATACCCTGCAAATTAAAAGCATCAGTTGCTACAATAATTGTAGCAACTGATGCTCTTTTATTATACTCGTTCTGAATGAGTAATAATTTTACCAGTTGTCAGCAAAACATTTTTAAGCATTATTAATATTTTCTTTATATATACATTGTCAACACTGACTCTATATGATAGAATATAAACAGGCAGATATAAAGAGAAACAATATTTTTATACCGCTCTAAAATAAGTTTGCCAGAAGTAAGGAGGAATAATATGAAATCATTAAAAGGCACCAAAACCGAAAAGAACCTGTTGGAGGCATTTGCTGGCGAATCCATGGCACGCAACAAATACACCTGGTTTGGTATTGTAGCCCGCAAAGCAGGCTATGATCAAATCGCTGAATTATTTGAGAAAACCGCTAATAATGAAAAAGCTCACGCTTATATGTGGTTCAAGGAATTAGACCAGTTAGGCGATACTGCAGCTAACCTTTTAGCAGCGGCTGAAGGCGAAAACCATGAATGGACCGATATGTATGTAAAAATGGCACAAGAAGCTGAGGAAGAAGGTTTCCCTGAAATTGCAGCAAAAATGCGCGGTGTTGCAGCTATCGAAAAACGTCATGAAGAACGCTATCGTAAACTCTTACAAAACATCGAAGAAATGAAGGTTTTCAGTAAAGACAGCGGCCTGACCATTTGGGAATGCCGCAACTGTGGTCATATTGTAGTCGGCCCCAGCGCTCCGGAAGTTTGCCCTGTCTGCGCTCATCCGCAAGGTTTCTTTGAAGTGCATATGGATAACTTCTAAGCTTATACATCTCCCCAAATGCATAAGAGAAAGTAGAAAAGTGTAGCGTAAAATTTACGTTGCACTTTTTCTTTATTTCCGTTTCAAAACCAATACGCAAATGAAACGCAAATTTTTACGTTTCATTTCTAATGCAACGTGAAAGAGCCGTGCAAATTATGCATGGCTCTAATTTCTTATAATGAATTTTTAGGTTCTAAATTGCAATAAGAAGTTGCACACTTTTTGAAAATTA
>ULVW01026728.1_pt1 | contig 19473 bp, 17 predicted proteins | sample 1959801 | NCBI WGS metagenome assembly ULVW01 (sample SAMEA4835796, study PRJEB28245) | human gut metagenome | biome: gut microbiome; material: fecal sample | place: Denmark | collected 2008
TAGCCTATACAGTTGTGTATGTCAGAAAGGCAAGAAATTTTGAAATTAGTCCTTGACATTCTCATTTTCTCTGTTATAATAACTCTTGCCTTTGAAAAAAAGCAATTCGCGAGAGTGCTGGAACAGGTAGACAGGCACGTTTGAGGGGCGTGTGTCAACCGACGTGGGAGTTCAAGTCTCCTCTCTCGCACCAAATAAGTTGCCTGATTTGTCTACCGGATAAATCAGGCAATTTTCTTGCTTTTAGGGCGAAAATAGCCCAAAATACTGTAAAATCAACGAAAACCGGCTCTGTCGTGGTCGATCTGACCGCAGCGGAGCCGGTTTTTCTCATTTTCAGGGCAAAAATCCCACGCACCTTTTGGGGCAAATGCACGAAGCAAAGTAGTCGGAAAAAGGCGGCGGTAGGTTGATTTGAACCGCAAGATTGATTTAGCTTACCCGGACGAAACAGAGAATAAATGGCCAAAGAACCACACAAAAGATTGACCCACAGGCTCGCATGCTTTTTCCCATCCTTTTCTGCATAGAAATGGAGCTGTAGCAAATTTTTCATTTTGCTACAGCTCCTGAGTATACTTGCCTGTTTAGTATCAGTGGATGGTCTTCTGCTCTTTGACTATATCCCAGAGGATGGCATCGACCTTGTTGTGCAGAACGTCATGCTGCAGACGGTAGATGTTCTCGAGAGTGACCTTCAGGTCGTCGTGGACAAAGCCCTCGACGTTGGTGGCACGGATGCCCTTTTCCGCCATCATCATGGCCTCAAGAGCACCGAAGAGAGCAACGAACATGCGGAATGCGCAGGACGGCTTTGCACCGTCGCAGACGACGCCGCACATCTGTACCTGAGAGGTGCAGAGCATGTCGTTGATCTGCTGAGGAGTCAGGCCGTGCAGGAATGCCACGCCTGCGGCAGCGGCCGGTGCAGAGGTGGTCGCACAGGAGCAGGTGGGCGGCATGTATACGTATTCCTTGGACAGATACTTCATGTAGGTGTTCATGAGCAGAGCGAATGCAACTGCGCGGTAGCCGTCCTCATCGCTCATCTTGCGGTACTTGGCACTTGCCCAGGGACCCATGACGACCATCAGACCCTGATTGCCGCTTGCGGTGCTGACCATCGTGGGATAGTCGCTGCCGCCCATACGGGCATCGGCACCGGCGGTACCCCAGATGAGGACCTCTGTGATCTCATCGTCAGCAACAAAGCCGCTCTTTACGTTGTCCTGCAGGACCTTTGCGGTCTGTATGCCCATGCCGCGGGGATTTTCCAGACCGTCCTTAGCGACGATGTAGTTCATCTCGACTGCTTCCTTTGCGCGGCCGAACTCGCTTATGGGAGCGGTCTTGCACCAGTTGTAAGCGTTCTCAATCGTGAACTCGTTCCAGTCTATGTCGTTTGCGGGAATGAGCATTTCACCGACGGGTCTGCGGTTATCGACCACGACCTCACCGTCTACCTCGAGATAGGTCCAGGTGTGGTGCTCGTCCTCAAAGATAACGGTGGCAACGTGCTGATCGGTGGTCAGGGTGAGCTTGAAGTATACCTGCTTGCCGGTGCTGTTGTCCATGTCGAGGGTAAAGGTGGCGGACTTTACTAGCTCCTCAGCGGACTTTACGTCCTCGGGCGTGACATTGCGAAGGACTTCCTTGCAGGCATCGACATCACCGTTGACTATACCGACAGCGGCGGCCAGAAATGCGCCTGTCTTGCCGCCGGTCTTGGGGATGCCGACAGCCTGAACACCGGTGACCATGAGACCGCAGCCGACCATATCGACTCTCAGTACCTTGCCGGGTGCATATTTACGGGTGATGGCGCCGCCCAAGGCGAACATCATAGGCTCGGTGCAGCCAAGTGCGGGGGATGCTTCCTTGTCCAGAAGCTCTCTGAATAAACTCTTGCTCATGTTTGTTGTTCCTTTCTTTTTTTAATTATATCAGTTTATAAGTTTTTTTGTTATCAGAACCTGCCGGTCTTCGCGTAGCGGCTGATCTCCTCGATGGTCTTGCCGGAAAGTCCGAGCTTTTCGGCGGTGCGGCCGTTTACAAACCAGTCCGTATCGTGTGCAACACCGATGAGCGTTATCACCGCGTCCATGATCGGCGTCTCAATGCCGAGCTGGTCAGCGATGGATGCCCAGCAGACGAGGGCGATGGGAATGTCCTCGGTGAGATAGCGGTAGTTTATATCGTTCGGGCCAGCAATGGAGGTCAGCGCATGGCAGCCGTGTCCCATGGCGTACATGGGCTCCCAGGAGTCGATGGTATCCACGCCGGCAAAATCCTCGAGTGCGTGGATCTTGTAGCCGAAGGCCTCACCGATCCTGAGCCTCTCCTTGTTCAGAAGCACGTCGATCTTGAGTCCGGAGGGCTGGAAGCCGTGCTCATACAGGAAGAAGGTGAAATCGGGCTTCTCGATATTGCTCAGATTGACAAGGCAGGGACCGGGGTGTACCGTCGGGTTGACGAGACTCAGACCGCACTCCAGAACGTCCTCGAACTTGCCGGGGAACTCGTAAATGTCAGCGATGATCCGGTCGTAATATTTGTCCGCTGCCGACGCAGGGAAGAATGCGATCGGTGCCAGATGGCGCTCAAACATGCGAACCTTACCCGGCTCCACTCTTCTGGTGCTGAACGGAGGTATCGTTGACTCTACGAAAACGGGACAGGTATCGTCGTCGCCCCAGACGTTTTTGTAGATGAGAGACGCCATGCAGCCGTTGAAGGTGATAACGATCTGATCCGCAGTCGTATGTCCCTTGAGAAGCTTTGCGTATTCCTCGTGGCGATTGCCCGGTACGCATATGAAGATGTAGTCCGCGCCGCGGACAGCCTCGTCGATGTCGGAGGTGACGACATCAATAGTCTCCTTTGCCTCGAATGCACCGGTGCATTCTATCTCGTGAGTTTCAGCAATGAAGCGTATACGAGAGAAAAGGTACTGCGGAGCAAACAGGCGAACCTCGTGCCCACGGGCCTTCATATCGACGGAGATCGTCTGAGCTATGTTACCCGTGCCTAAAACTGCTATAGTCTTCAAGATATCACTCTCCTTATTATTTTTCAGATACCGTCTGAAAGATTGACCGGCTGTCTGCTCCGGATCACTGCGGCGGAAGACGGGCAGGCTCTTGCCGAGGCAGGAAGGGGAGACCCGCAGACCGGTATTTCGTGTAAGCCGAGCAAAGGATAATGCAGTCAATATAGTGGACAAATTTCGACCGAATTCTCCTATGTGAGACCATATTATCACTGTCTCCTGTTATTGTCAACAGAAAATTTACTATATGAGAAAAATAATCTGTGCAATCTCAAATAAGATATTACACAGATGTACTTTAAATATTAACCTGTTTAAGAAATGCGCCTCAGATCAGGAGAAAACAGACGAGAGCGTCGCTCTGACCGTTGTTGATGTAGCCGTGCTCCTCATGCGAATCAAAATCTATACCGCAGCCTGCCTCCATGTGATATGTGTTCGAGCCTATAACGACATCCAGCTCACCCTCGAAAACGATGCAGTATTCCTTTCTTGAGCTCTCATGGATAAACATGGACGGCTGGTAATGGTAGCCGGCGTTGAAGCGGCCGTAGAAGACCTGAATACCGTCAAGAGGGGAGAAGGGGAAGATATTGTAGAGCTGAAAGCGTCCGTCGGTATCTATCAGGGGGGTCATTTCGGCGATGCTTTTTACGGCATATCCGCTTTCTGCATCACCTGAGAGCGCGTTGAGAGTTATTTTCAGACCGTTTGCTAGCTTCCAGACGGTGGTGATGGTCGGCACGGATTCGCCTCTTTCTATCTTACTGATCATCGCCTTGCTGATACCGGTGAGCTCGGATACATCGCTCAGATTTAAGTTACGGCTGTCCCTTATTGCCTTCAGGCGTTCGCCAAGTGCGGAAAAATCATTCATTGGTATACCTCTTAAAGAATAGATGTGCTCTGACTGCGGCTGGATCGGCTAATCGCACTGCATTATCATATATGAACATTATTTATTACTTTTTTCATTATACTAGATTTCCGATTTTTATGCAAGCAGAATGCTTAATAAAAACTATCTAAAAAATGCGATCTGATACCGGCGTGATTTATAACAATTACAGATTTTTTCCTGAATTAAAACGGTTTTTCTGTTGACAGAAGAAAACTAATAGTATATGATGGATTTATCAAGCCGAAATTACATTATAGTGGACTAATCACTGAGTTCTCTTTTCAGTCATTCATCTTCGCAGGGGCAAGCGGGGATGGAGCCGGTCTTCCTATTATTAATGATTGGAGAAAGAATTCTAATGGAAAACAAAAAAATGCGCCCCGGTCTTCTTATAACCTTTGCAGGTGCTCTGCTGGCTTATCTCATAGGCTCGGGAACGGCGAGCGGACAGGAGTCCGTTCAGTATTTTTCGAGCTGGGGCTCCGTCGGCGGGACGATCACCGTGGCTGTTGTAAACTTCGTGGTCATGTTCTGCTGCTTTATGGCTTACACCTATGCCGGACGCCACGGAACGACAGACCTTGCCAGTGTGTGTGAATTCTATTGCGGAAAGGTCGTCGGCAAGATATTCACTGCTTTCGCATGGATATTTAATGCATGCTGCTTCTTCTTTATGATCTCCGGCTTCGGCAACACTCTTTTCCAGCAGTGGGGACTTCCGCTCTGGATAGGCTACGCCATTGCGATCGTGCTTGCAGTCGGAACTGCGGTGCTTGGTCTGCAGGGCATCGTGAACATCATCGGCAAGATAGGTCCCGTGGTCGTGACCTTCCTCTTTATACTCGGCGTCATTTCAGCCTTTACGTATTTCCCCAGCATTTCCAACGGCATCGAGCTGATCCGCTCCGGTGAGGTCAGCGTTCTTCAGGCGGGTGCAAACCCCGTGCTGGCGGGTCTCTCCTTCGGCGGATGCTCTATCCTCCTTGTTGCCGCATATATGTCGAGCATCGGCAAGGAGCTGAGCGGCTATAAGAAAAAATACACCACCGTCATCTGCATCATCGGCGCAGCCGCCATCTCAGTGACCGTCAGCATCCTCGGCCTGTGCCATCTCGGAAACATTGCAGAGTCATCTCAGGCAGCCATCCCCAACCTCCTTATCGCAAATCAGGTCTTCGGCTCCGCTTCCGGCATCCTCGGCGCAGTCTTTGCCGTGATCATTCTCCTCTCGATCTACAGCACCTTCTGCCCCATGCTCTGGACCTGTGTTTCCACCTTTATTAAAGACGAGAAATCCGTAAAGTATAAGCTCGCCTGTGTTCTTGCCGGCATCGGCGTGTTTATAGTGGATATGTTCATCCCCTACGCCACCCTTGTCAACATCATCATGACCTACTGCGGCTATACCGGCGGCATCGTATTCCTCGTGCTCACCGTCAGATGGCTCATGGTGAGAAATCAGGACAAGAAAAAGATGGTGTCAGAGTAAGCTCCCGAACGCGACATCCTTTGTTTCAGAAAAGAGCTCATCCTTTCAGATGAGCTCTTTTTTCCAGCTATCCTTTACAGTCCCCAGCCTTCCTCGCGTGATCGGTGGATTGTGGCGTTACCCTGAGTGTTTAGACGAATGAGAGAGCAGCCCGCTGGTGTACTTTTGGGGCAAATACCCTGCCTCTACGCACCGTTTGGGGCAAATCAGGCAATTTTCTTGTTTTCAGGGCAAAAACGGCCCAAAATACTGTATAATCAGAGAAAACCAGCTTCGGAATGGCAATCATAGCCAGACCGGGGCCGGTTTTTTACGTTTTCGGACCAAAAATCTCGCGCACCTTTTGGGGCAAATGCACGGAGCAAAGTAGTCGGAAAAAGTTAGCGGTGGGTGGATTTGAACCAGAAAAGGTTCGACTCCTGTACCCTGCTCCACTAAAGGCCTCACTTTTGTCTACCACGATAAAAGTGAGGTTTTTGCAATATTTCATACAAAATGAGCGAAAATCAAGCAAAATACGGGTAATTCAGGGTCTCGGAGTGGTCAATTGGACTGCACCGAGGCCCTTTTTTCGCTTTCAGAGCCGAAAAATAGCTAAAAATGCTGGTTGGGGTTGCTGCAATAGGATAAACAATGGTCGAGCAGTATGCGACAGTCATCATGTCAACGAAGATGTGTTAGAGGCAGCTTACCTCACCGCAATGCGAAGGCTCGTCGATAGCGCTGAAGAAGTAGTGGAGGCGGTGAGGGACGGCGCTGAGCTCGCATTGGAACCGGAAAACAAAGCAGCTATGGATAGGATCGATGAAGAAACCATTCAGCTGCAAGAAGCCGCGCTCGCACTGCACAAAGCAAAGCAGCGGATGGAAATCGGGTCGGTAGAATATGCATCACGGGTCAAAGAGTACAGTGAGCGGATGAAGGAACTGGAGGCAGAGCGCAACGAGCTGCAAGGAACGGCAGCCAAATATGCTGAGGTCAGGCTGTGGCTCGATACATTCATAGAGCAAACGATGCAAAGTGATACGCTCACCACGGTTGATGGCACAACCATGAAAATGCTTGTGGACAGGATACACGTCAGGAACGACGGCGTTGTGGTCGAATTCAAATGCGGCGTGGCAATCGAGCAGGAATACGTGAAATGAGAAAACGAACCGCCGGTGGGAAAAGCACAACCCGCTGGCGGTTATCATTTTGGCGTTTTTCCATAGGTTTTCGTATCATTACGGTGCTCTTTCACAAAAAGCAGTCCGTCCGTCAGGATGGGCTGTTTTTTTATAAAAAAAGGAGACTTGAACTCCCGAGGGCACTTGGAAAGGTCCCGGTGGAAAAGCGGCATGCTGCTTATCTTATTGTACCTTATCGCAAGTTATTGCACCTAATCGATTTTGGAAAAAAGACTTCAGCCCAGTGAAGCAAAAGGAGAAAATGAGGTAGGTCTTACATCTTAAGACCTACCTCAAATCTATCGTCTTCTCTACAATTTCATAGCTGAAAAATCAGCTATGATTCCTGTCAAAATAACTTTTTCTGAACTTACTTGGAGATTCGCCAACTTCATTCTCAAAAATTTTGCTAAAATGAGATGCACTTTTGATCCCTACCATTTCCGCAACTTCTGCAATGCTCATATCCGAACTCTGAAGAAGAGATTTTGCATAAAAAATACGCATGGATCTTATATATTGCACAATGTTAATCCCCATATATGTTTTGAAGTATCGGCTCAGGTAGGATGGATTTACCCAGAAACGTTCGGCTATAGAGGATAATGTTAAGCTACTGTTCTGATAATTTGAATTAATATATTCAAGTATATTTTTCAGCATGTAAGGGATATCTTTGAAAACGTCATTATATACTGCATTTCTAACTATCTCAGGATAAATACTGCCGCAATATCGTCCGATTTCAAGAACTATCAGTTCAGAAATATCAGCAATAAAAACATCTTGAAAATTCTGCTTATTCTCACTCTCCGCCACTAGCATGTACATCATCTGTTCTAACCGTTCAAGATGCTTCCCGTGGAAATGAAGCACCGGCATCATGAGATTTTTTTCGAAAAGGACAAGAGGATTCCAATTAATATCTCTATACTGTAAATAGTCAGAAAACTTTTCGGACATAACAATGGATATCAGCTTAAATTCCTCCGGTCCTTTTGGCTCTACCCTATGTGGCTGATTTGGTTTGATAACAAGTACATCACCTTTTGTTAGTGAATATGTAGTTTCTCCGAGACTTACGCAAAATTCTCCGGAAAAGTCCAGCATAAATTCATAATAAGAATGGCTTGACCAGGCTGCATTATATTTCCCGTTTATTGTTTCAATATATACGGAAAAGAACTCTGCTTTCTGTAAAAATGATTGCTGAACTTTCATTTCTATCTTCACTCCAAATCAGCATGCGGTTATCCCATCGGTTCTATCAACAGTAACCAAACAGTCTCGGCAGGAACAGGCTCAAATCGGGCACATATGTAGTAATAATCAGAGTCGGCAGCCATGCAAACAAGATAAGTCTCATGGTATGCGGCAGCATTTCCTTTACTTCTGCACCTGAAATTTTACCGCCCAAGTAAAGAAGCGGCGCCGTCGGAGGGGTAATATTGCCCATGCCGAGGTTTACGCCGACTATCGCAGCAAATTGAATTGGGCTGACTCCAAGTTCAGTTACAATCGGGAGAAGTATCGGTGTAGCAAGAAGCACGCCGCTTGTATCATCCATCAGCATTCCCAAAAGAATCATAAACAGATTTATCATTATCATGATAACAGCCGGGCTATCAGATATAGAAGTCAGCATTTTCAAAAGCATTTGAGGAACATTGTTCATGGTATACAGTCTGCTGAGTATCATTACGGAAAAAAGCATCATCATTATAACGCCGGTAGTTTTACCTGCGCTGATAAGAGAATCTCTTAAATCGCCCATGGTCATCTCTCTATAATAAAGCATCGCAACAGGAATCGCATAGATGACCGACAGTGCCGCGGCTTCAGTGGTGGTCATGACGCCACCATATATAGCGCCCAAAATAACAAAAGGCATGAGCAATGCGGGAATGGAGCTCTTCTTTTTCTCCTGCGTCGAAGCAACAGGCTTACTGTCGACAGACTTTACAATATTTTTGTTTTTGGCGGCGTAAAAAAGATTTACCGTACTAAACAAGATTACAAGAATGATACCCGGAATTATGGTTGCAAGGAAGCAGGCTAAAACGGATTGCCCTCCTACCCAGCCATACAGTATCATAGACATGCTTGGCGGTATCAGCAGGCCCAAAACCGCACAGCTTGAAATGAGAGAACCTATAAATCCTTTTTCATATCCGTTTTCTTCAAGCCTCGGAGACATTATAGAGCCTATACATGCAATAGTAGCGCCGGCGCTTCCGGATATAGCACCGAATACTGCGCTGGATATGGCAGTAACAATGCCAAGCCCGCCTTTAATTTTGCCGAAGCCCAGTTTTTCAACAGAATCAATCAGTCTTCGGCCTATTCCGCCATGATCAATAACAGCCCCGGCAAGCACGAACAGTGGAATGGTAAGGAGCAGCACATTGTTTATTTGGCTTCCCCCATACGACAGCAGAAACATTGGATCGGAGCCCGAACAATATACTATTATTGCAGCTGCACCGAGAAAAGTCAAGGGGATAGATATACCAAGCACAAGGAAGACAATAACGGAAAGAAAGGCTATTACCAGTATCATCAGTTTTCACCGCCCTTCAATATAGCGACACTTCTTATCAGATGAATTAGAACATAAATACTCATCAATATAAACGAAACTATTATTGACAGTCTGGATAAGGCCAGAGGAAGCTTGTAAATAGGAGTGGTCGGCCAAAGCTCAAAGCTCCAGCTGACAAATTGAAACGCCCAAGCCGTTGCAACAATTGCGATAACCATACTTACTGCATACTTTACAACAGCCATTCGCTTTTTCGCTTTTTCACTCTTAAAAAGCAGAGAGGTCATATCTGCATTAATATGCGAATCATCACGGTATGCAAGAGAACTTCCTGTAAAATAAAACCAAAACGCCGCAAATAACACAAGCTCCTCGGATCCACCAAAGTTGATACCGAGTATATACCTCATTATTGCGGCTACAACAATTAAAGAAGTAATCAGCACACTTGTTATTATACAAATATATTCCTGTATCTTGAAGATGACATGATCGGCTCTTTTTAAGAAAGCAATCATCGATTTCACCCTTTCTTATCGAGTCCATAAAAGGGCCAAGAGGCCCTTTTATGGATATATATGCAAAACATTAATGTTACTTATACAGCTTCAGAAGCTCGTTGATAAAATCTTCACCATAGGTTTTGGCAAGCTGTGGCCAAACATCCGTGCGGACGGCTTCTGCGAACATTTCAATTTCCTCGTCAGTGAAGCGGACAATCTTAATACCGTTGTCCTCCATCAGCTTCAGATATTTCTCGTCCTCTTCCTTTGCGTAGTTTACGCTGTTGGCGCACTCCTGACGGCAAATATCCACGATGGTTTTCTGATCTTCGGGAGAAAGCTTTGCAAGTGTTTTTTCACTTATCATGATCTGTGTTACTTCCGGGCTCATCTGATATACATAGTAGTAATCAATGATGTCACGATAGTTAAGATATGCACCTGCAGGAGTGGAGCCTGCAAGGCCCTCAACAACGCCGGTCTGAAGAGCCGCAAAGGTGTCGGAGGAAGCAATGCTTGTTGTGTCGAAGCCCATATATTCGCAGGGGAGAATATAGCAGTCCATAGCGGCAGTGCGGATAACGGTATTCTTACTATCCAGAGTGTTAGGATTCGATACTTCCTTTGTAGTTCCTATACCGGCAATGCCTTCAACGAAAAATCCGCAGAACTCAATACCGTTCTTTGCCTGAATCTCTTTCATCATATTGTCAAGAGAGGAGCCTTCTGCAAATATTTCCGCAAGCTGATCATAGCTGCTCGAAAGGTAAGGGAAATAGCCGACAGCAGTTCTTGCGTCATAGGTATCGGGAACAGATGAGTGCGCCATATCAATGCTGCCCATCATAAGCTCGTCATAAACCTGAGACCAGTCACCCAACTGGTTTGCGGGATAGATGTCTATGAGAACTCTTCCCTCGGTTTTCTCTTCTACAGCCTGCTTGATATTAAGAGCAACCTGATATGAGATATGATCCTTATTCTGCATAGTCGAATATCTGAGAGTAATGGGTTTGCTGTTGTCTCTTGCTGAATCTGTATCCTTACCGCACCCTGTAAGTGCAATCATAAGAACTACTAAGGATAATAATAACAAATAAACTTTTTTCATTTTTTCCTCCTGTTTTTTCATTAAAGATGAGCTGGTCTGCTTTCAAAACGCTGTATTCTGCTGCATCCTCCTCCTTCTTCCTCTTGCATTTACTTATTTATTGTAGCTGTAAATAACCTCCTCCTGCGGCTGACCTTCCCGAACGTAGATATGAGGGAATGAATGGAAGCTCAAGCTGCACCAGAATTCAATTACAGATATTCCCAGTCGTTCACAGTATTCCGAAACGTCAATCCGGCTCTCTCCGTTTTGACCTAAAAGTGTCACCACATCTCCTATCTCAGCGTCCGGAACATTAGTGATATCCAATACAGTATGCTCAAGACAAACTGCGAGTATCTTGCATCTGACACCGTTAAGGAGAACCTCTCCGCCTGCGTTCCTCGTTGAAAATCCGTCGCAGCTTCCAAACGGTATAACGCCTATCACACAATCATTTTCCATGAGCATATTCAGGCATCTGCTGCCGGCCTTGAGAGTTTTCTTGCTTATAAGACGCGAATGTATTCCCTTCAGGCAATCCTTAAGTTTAAGTCCGCATGAATCCTTTTGAGGCTTGGCGTTTGCAAACACTCCGGTTCCGATACAAACGGTGTTATACCATGCTTTCTCATACCTTTGCGTAGCATATGTACTTGCAAGCTGGTATCTGGGGATTTCGAATCCGGCCGCTTCTATGTCAGCTATTATCTTGTTGAAGCACGAGATCTGACCCTCGTTGTACTCATCCTTTTTCGGATTCTTGTCAGAATCTGTTGGGCCGATATGACTGTACAGGCCTTCAATCTTGAACGAAGTTTCATTTCTGATGTACTCCAGCTCGGGAAGCACTTCTTCAGGCAGCAAGCCCAAACGTCCGAGGCCCGTATCACACTTCACCCAAACCTTAAGGGCAACATCCTTTCCGAGCGCATCCGCGAAGGATTTTGCATCTCCGGGTTTTACAAATGACGGCATCAAATCATATTTTACGAGCAGATCCGCGGTCTCAGGGAAATTATGAGCGAAAAGCTGTATAGGCTTGTCTATTCCATGCTTTCGCATTTCAATTGCCTCATACATATTGCCGGTTGCAAATCCGTATATATCCAGCTCATTTATGGCCTTAACAATCGGAAGCATACCATGACCGTAGCCGTTACCCTTCGCCGCGACTATTATCTCAACCTTGTTACCCAATGCTTTTTTGTATTCGTTAATATTATTAAGAATCGCATCAATATCTATTTCCGCCCAGGTCGGTCTGGGCAGATTTTTATAATCAACCGATGAATCAATCAAAACGATAACTCCTTTATTAGCAAATTAGAACTGCTCTGCTATTGCTTCAAATATTATACGTCCAGCTTCCGCGCCGCCGTCAATGCTGCCAAGAGTCTTCTCTCCAAAGTAGGCAGCACGTCCATGTTTTGCCACCATATCTCTGGTGCTTTCTACTCCATTACGGGCAGCCTCTGCTGCATTTTTCAGTCTCTGCTCATCTGATACTGCGGCCTCATCGCAGAGAGCCTTCGCAGCAGGGACAACAGAGTCAAAAAATGTCTTCTCTCCCAGCCTTGAATCCAGCTTTCCCATAATAGCGTTCATGGATTTATGCATGATATTCCCGAAATCTGCAAGTGCAATTACTTCTGTTCCTTTTAGCTGTTTTGCGGCATCTATAAGCAACATTGATATGATCGTACCCAAAGATGACGGTGCCGCTTCATTGAAGCTCTTTCCTGCAAGAAATAACAGTTTACCTATGTCTGCGGTATCGGCATTAGCGCAGCACATATCGGCAGCGGCTTTGAATCCGTTATCCATTGAGATACCGAGATCTCCATCTCCGATTTGCTGATCAATTGAAATCAGATGCATCCTGTTTTCACTCATTTTTTTACTTATCGCATCAAATCCAATAGTCAGTACCTTTGCATCAATCATTTGGAACACCCTCCTTTACTTATTTACATTCGTATAGAATGGCGTAATGGCTTCATCCGCCAACAGGCCTTCAAGCTCTTCATCCAACTTAAAAATGCTTATAGACATGCCGGCCATCTCCATGGAGGTTGAATATTCACCTACATGCGGCATTACTATGCTTACACCAATACCACTTAGCTGCTTCTGCACTGCCCTGTAGACTATGTATAATTCCTCCAGCGATGTTGCACCCAAACCGTTTATCATAACAGAAACCCGATCACCGTCTGCTAAAGGCATATCATTAAGGAGCTTTCCCATGAGCATATCAACGAGCTCGTCTGCGGGCATCCTGTCAGATAACATGATTCCGGGTTCTCCATGTATACCCATACCGATTTCAATTTTCCCGTCCGGGATTGAAAAACCGGGTTTGCCGACTTCGGGTATAATGCAGGGAGTCAGGGCAACGCCCATGCTTCTGATGTTATCATTGGCTTTATTGGCTACACGTTCAACATCCTCCAATGAGTACATTCTGTCTGCCGCTGCGCCGGCAACCTTAAACGCAAATACCATGCCGGCAACTCCTCTTCGTAAGTTCTTGTCTTTAGAGGAGGCCACGTCATCCGTAACACGCACTGCCGCTGTATTTATGCCGTCAAATTCAACTTCTTCCCTGGCCATTGTAAAATTCATATGGTCCCCACCATAATTTCCGTACAGGCACAGCACACCGCTGCCTTTGTCACAGGCTCTTATAGTGTCCGCCATCTTAGATGCCGAAGGTGATGCAAACACATTTCCGACAGTGCAGCCGTCAAGCATACCTTTGCCGACATACCCTAGGAACGTCGGAAGATGTCCGCTTCCGCCGGCAGTAACTATCCCGACCTTGTTCGGTTTGCATGGGTAGTTTGATACTATAACTCTGTTATCTTTATCCATGCTCAAAAGCTTCTGATTGCTTGCAAGAAGAATTCCTTCCAGCGTTTCAGAAACAAAGTCCTCCGGAACATTCAATATCTTGTTCATTTTATGCTGATCCCCTCTTTTCTTTAAATAGAGTAAAAAATTTTATTAAAGTTGGAATTCCCTTTAATTAATTTAATATTATTCTGTACATAGTTTTTGTCAATAAAATCGGAAAAACACACAAAGAATTTTGAAGTTTGAGTAAAAAATGAGCGAAAATCACCTACATTCAGAGGACTGGCGTAATAGTTCAACGAAGCTGTGCCGTCAATAGAGGCGTCGTCCAGAACCACCTCCATAATGAAGTAATATAAAAGTATGATGTGACAATCGCGGCCAATGGATACCTACTGCAACACACCGTGGATGCCCCATTATTCACAAGAACCACTGTTTTCAAAAAGTGAAAACAGTGGTTCTTTCAGCGTGTCAAAAAAGTCTGTGACTTTTTTGCACGCTTCAAAAAACGCCACATTTTTTGTGAAAACAAGTTTTCACGAAAAATCTCGCTGTGCTCGCCAAAACGCCTGATTTATCAGGCGTTTTTGATGGCTATTAATCTAATTACGAGTGGGGCCTTTGCCCCCTCGCGCTCCCCTGCTGCTCTATTACTTTGCATTGCGGCATAGTTTTTCGACAGTCTGCAAGAACCACTGTTTTCAAAAAGTGAAAACAGTGGTTCTTTAGCTGGCTGACAGCGCATCCGGCGGATGGGCTGTATTTTGTCGGACGGGGAGTTTAAGGCTGAACGCACGATATATACCGAAAATAATACTTGACTTGAATTTATATATTATTTAAGGCAAATATCCGCCTATATTACTCACATTGGGCAAAAATCGTTATTAATTTGACTGTCTATGCAAATTTGCCTCTTATGTCAATTTTTCATCACACTATTACCTAATTTCAGAAACCCATATACCCACATCCCCCATAAGCAGAAAGACTCGGCTCGTCCTTTTGGACGGGTCGAGTCGATGTCGAGTCAATTTTATACCTCACGCGCCGAAATAGGTAAACATTACAACAAGATACGCTATATACAGCACGCCGATGAGCACGCCGATCCAGTGCTTGAACTTTCCGCAGATGAGCGCCGGGAGCATAGCGGCGGCGCTGACGATAAGGCAGGCCGGAACATCCAGCAGCATGCCCTGATTTTCGACGGCGAGGGGCTTGCCCTGCAAAAGCGCGCACAGCGGCATGATGAGCGTAAGATCCATGATATTTGCACCGATGATATTGCCGACCGACAGCGAGGACTGCTTTTTGCGGATCGCCGTGATGGTCGTGACAAGCTCGGGCAGCGATGTGCCGATAGCGATCATCGTCGCGGCGATCACGGAGTCGGGAACGCCGATCATGACAGCCAGCGCCGAGCCGTTATCGATAAGCAGCTGCGCGCCGAGGACGATGGCGGCAGCGCCGAGGACGAACTTGCCGATGTTTATCGCAACGCTCTTGCCGTCGGTGCTCGGGCGCTCATCGGTCGCCTCGCTTCCCTGCTCGCGCTTTGCGGCAAGGATGCTCTCGACCATAAAGCCGACGAAAACGAGCATGATGATAATGCTTTCGGATATAGAAAGCGCACTGTCGCGCGTGAAGGTAAACAGCAGCACGACCGCCGCAAGCAGCAGACCGGCCTTGACGCCGAACTGCTTTCGCGTCATATAGCAGCTCATGCACACAAGCGACAGGCACATTATAAGACCCGTGTTTGCCGTGACCGAGCCGACGGCGTTGCCGACGGCGATATCGGCGTTGCCCTCGAATGCAGAGAACACGGAAACGAGCATTTCGGGCATGGTCGTTGCGAAGCTCACGACCGTTGCGCCTATGATGAACTTGGGTATGCCGGAGGCCTCAGCGATCCACGTTGCCGCATCGACGAAAAGGTCGCCGCCCTTGATAATGCATATAAGGCCGACGGCGAAGAGCACGATAACAAGCGCGAGCGTGCTTCCCGTAAAGTCAATTCCCATTTTGATAACTCCCTTATTATCTTCTTAGCACATAAAAAAATAAGACTTATCACACGGGCACACTTTTGCCGTGCTAAAAGTCTCATCGCCTGCAAGCAGGTGCATGACCACCGGCGCGCTGCCGGGGGTATGTTGGCCATGCTTTATAATTACTCCCTTTTAACGAGGGATTATGTTAGCATAAACTGACCGGCTTGTCAATCAGTTTTTGATTTTCCAAACCCTGCGTCTAATACTATACACGCAGTCTGCATCTGTCAAGAAATTTGTTATATTATATACATTTTTTTCGCACATTTCAAGTGCTTTTTTCGCGCATTTTTGAGCAATTCTCAATTTTTGTTGAATTTTCAACGCTTTTTCGGGATAGTACTTTTTGTCATGACAAATGCATGTAAAATGCTAAATATTTGATTGTAATTTTGTAAACATTTTGTTATTATGCTATTGTAACAGGTGGGTAATCTTAGCGTTTTCTTAACGCCCTACTATGGAAATTTATATTATATTTGGAGGCATAGCATGAAGAAAAACAATCTGAAGCGTTTTCTTGCTTCTCTGTTGGCTGTTCTGATGCTTGCATCGGTCACGGGTGTGTCCCCGGCCGTGTTTGCGGAGGATGATAGCTTGGTAAAACCGAGCAGCAGCAGTGAGCCCATAGAGGTGCTGATAAAGAGCTCTTTCACCGATGATGAGGTTTCGGACGCTCTCGCAAATGCGCTTCTCAAAGACCCCACTCAGGTCAATGCTAATGATCTTAGCTGGACTTATACCTGCGAAGGCAGCGGTAAATACTACTATTGGCAGTCAACGAGCACGGGTGAGAAGACTGCAACCAACAACGCTACCGGAAGCATTTTCGGTTTTAATTCCACAAAAACCGGTGTTGAGGTCGTTAAAGGTATTAAGAAAACGACTATCGACGTTACTTGCAATCACCCCTCTCTCAAGGACAACACCGACGGTGCATACACGCTCTACCTAAACGATCAGCCTGTGTACATCAAAAAGGTCGCAAAGCTGAAAAGCGTGATCAATGTTAACAACGAAGTTGCCACGATCGCTATTCCTTACACAAGTGGAACCGAATACACTGTAAGCGCTCTCAACGAGAGCATCTTTAACGCTTATGTTACCAGCACTACTCCTGCCGATCTGACTTATGACAAGCTCTCTTTCACCGGCACCGTTGCCGAAGGACAGCAGACTATCACCATCAGCTACGCAGGCGACGAGGATCACTATGACACTTCCGCAAACGTAACGGTCAAATTCGTAGACGGACGTAATGTTGCGTTTACTGCAAAAGAGCAGCCCAAGACTCTCAGCATCGGATACGTTGGCAGCCTCCCCAATGAGGAAGCAACGTTGGCAAAAGTCCGCGAGCAGCTCATAAATAAGGTCGGCGATGTTGATCTTAATCAGGTAAAGATTGAGTACAACGTTGCATTTGGCAAGTACGCAAAGCTTGACATAGCTGCCGTTCTTGGTCATGTTTTGGTTGCTACTGATATTAAGCTCACCTACGCAGGTGATGCGACTCACAAGCCTTTCAATGCGCTTTTTGAGGACATCAAGTTTGCCGACAATCGCGCAGCAAGCTCCATAGCCATCAAGGACGGCGCTTCCATCACGTTCAATATGTCTGCCGACAATATGAAGCAGCAGATATTTGATAACGTCATCGACTGGGATAGCGAAAACACCAAGCTTCCTGCAAAGGACACGCTCTCTATAGCTGATTTCAAGTTTGAAATCGGCCTCAAAGACATTGCCGATAAAGACGGTTATCCCAACCTCGATGCCGGCAACGGTCAGACCATTAAAATCAGCTTTGTTGGCAACTCCGAGTTTAAGCCCTGCAATGATGTTGAGGCAACGATCGATGTTGCAAAGGCTGACGTTAAGGTCACCATGAAGAGCTTCTACACTGCACATGCAGGAAACGAGAGCGAACTTACTCAGGAAGCGCTCGGCGTAGCTCTTGATCCCAATGATCCTAAACTTGATGTTTACATGATATTTGCCGGTATCAATACCAACCTTGATTCTTCCGTAAACCTCGTACTGACCAAAGATCAGCAGGCTGTAGTTGATAAAATCAGCAATGCGCAGAAAGAGATCTTTGATCTTGCCACCAAGTTTTTCCCAGATCTGGATATAGATAAGACAACACTCAAGGACAAGCTTGAAAGCGGCATCACAATTGGCCAGTTTAAGGAATATCTCAACAGCTTCATAGCTGTAATCGATAAGATTCCCGGCGCAGATGAAATTCTCAATAGATTTGGTGTAAGTATCGACACCATCAAAACCATGGCAACCATCTTCGACAAGCTCACCCAGTTTTCCGATGATACAGTCATCGCAGTCGGAGCGCCCAAGCACGCCGGTCTTTATATGGCAACGGCTGTTGCAGTTAACAAGAACTACAACACCGGTTACACAAGCGGCACTGTCATGATACTGATGAATGTCAAGGACATGAAGATTCAGCTTAACAGCAACTTCTCTAAGAAGATGACTGTAGCAGAAGCAAAAGCTCTTGCTGAAGATCCTGCCGGAGTTGCAACTCTGCTTTGCGGCACTAAGCCTGTAGGAAATCCCAATCTGCACTACCTCTACACCGGAGTTCAGAGCAACCTCAAGCCCTACTCCAGCACAACTGACTTCCCGACCGCTCCCGGACGCTATGTTGTCACTATAGTGACCCTCGGCGGCGATTATCTGGCTCCTCCTGTAACAAAGACGTTCCAGATAACCAAGTAATTAATTAAACACAGCACAGCCGGTCGGGTTTTCCCGACCGGCTTTTTTAGAGGCGATTTGCCGCACCTACGGATACGATTATTGCGGTAGCCCGGTTCGAGACAATGGAGGAAACCGTGGTGTTTCGCGCCATACATTAGTGCGCTGCTGAGTTTTGTGGCGCTACCCGTAGGGAACGGATTTATCCGTTCCGCTCGTTGCATCTACTGTCGCCGTTAATACAACGGTATGCAGCAGAGGTTTTGCCTTTTGTCTTCCCCTTGCGGAGCTTGAGGGGAAGATGCCGCTTGCGGCAGATGAGGTGTGATTATATCCGCGCCGTAGGCGCTACCTTGTTGAAATATGTATCGGTTTTTCCGGCAGCTTCCGGTCGGGCACCCGCAAAAAATGTATTTGTAGAATGTAAAATCGCCTCTAAAAAAACGATCAATGATCGCCCCTACGCTCAGTGCGGCCTGATTGAGCGCGAAACGTTACGGTTTCGTCGGCAGCCTCGATACCGGGATAGCGCAATATGCGTATCCGTAGCTGCGTCAAAGCGCCTCTAAAAATGAATAATAATATAAAAAATTCACAAAATACCTCCGTAGATAATTTTACGGAGGTATTTTAGCATGCGTAAATACATTGCAGCAGTTCTGGCCTGCCTGTCGCTGTGCGCGCTCGTGCTGCCGGCTCTGGCCGATAACTCCGCGCCGGTTGCGGAAAACTTCGAATTCGAGACCTACCGCGGCGTGTCCTTCGGTGGGCAGCTCGCGGCAGTCGATCCCGACGGCGACGCGGTGAGCTTCGAGATCACCACGCAGCCCAAAAAGGGCAGCATCGAGCTTAGCGACGACGGCAGCTTCGTCTATTGCCCCGAGGACGGCAAGCGCGGCCGCGACTATTTCGGCTACAAGGCCATCGACGCCGACGGCAATCGCTCGCAGGAGGCGACGGTTATAATCAGGCTCAAAAAGAACAAAAGCGTAAGCTATGCCGATATGGACGGCAGCGCAAGCTATTGCAGCGCCGTGCGCCTTGCCGAGTGCGGCGCGTTTATCGGCAAGCAGATCGGCGGCGAATATTACTT
>ULVW01040753.1_pt1 | contig 18969 bp, 17 predicted proteins | sample 1959801 | NCBI WGS metagenome assembly ULVW01 (sample SAMEA4835796, study PRJEB28245) | human gut metagenome | biome: gut microbiome; material: fecal sample | place: Denmark | collected 2008
GTAAATCAGTTGATTAGGCACCTCTAATTTACGAAGAAAATCAGAACCCTATAAAACTGCACCAACTAGGTGCAGAATTTGTTTCTCTGGATAGAATCTCCTCTATTGTTGATGAAGGAGGCATGCTCCCAATCTTTGGGATCGTTCCTTGGAAGCATCACCTGCTGCTTACGTCAAAATGCAAATCCGTAGAAGAAGCGTTCTACTATATGGCACGCATAATAGATGAGGGGCTTAGCAAACGTGAATTGGAAGATGTTATAGACAATGGTGATTTTGGCAAGCAAGGAAAAGCCATAACTAACTTTACTTCTCAACTGCCCACATATCAAAGCCAACTTGCAGCAACTGTATTGAAAGACCCATACAGGCTTGACTTTCTTATGTTGGAGAGAGGATACAATGAACGAGATTTGGAGAATGCCATAGCAAAAGACATAACTCGTTTTTTGCTTGAACTGGGTAATGGATTTACCTATGTCGGCAGACAGCCCGAACTTGTAGTTGGCAATGAAGGATATTTTCCAGATTTGCTTTTTTATCATATTCGTCTTCGTTGCTATGTTGTTATTGAATTGAAAGTGGTAGATTTCAAGCCTGAATTTGCAGGTAAGCTGAACTTTTATGTAGCAGCATGCAATAAGTTGCTTCGCCAACCAGAAGATAACCCAACCATTGGCCTTCTGCTTTGTAAGTCAAAAGATCAAACTAAAGTTGAATGGGCTTTTGATAGCATACAGAATCCTATGGGTGTGGCTACTTACGAAGGAATTAAAATAAAAGACAAACTTCCTTCTGTAGAAGATCTGAAAAAACGCCTTGACATGGTAGAGCAGGAGCTCAGAGAATATAAAGAGAATGAGGAGGCTTCTGCAAAGGACGGAAATTACACATCCAATCAAGAAACAAAATAGCTGTATTATCTTGTATTTCTATGCTTTAGATAATTCATATTTGTACCAATATGATATAAACAGCTGATTATCAATATAGTTTATTTTCGAGGAAGTAAAGTAAGTATAAACATAGATAACAATCGATAGTAAACAATAAAATAGGAATAGCGAGAAAATCAATGGTTTTCTCGCTATTCCTATTTTTGTTTATAGATTTCTATGTGACAATTTTTATCGCATAATAAGGCTATTCAAGCAATGTTGTCCTAAACGATTTATAGGTACGATGAATATGAGGTTGTTGTAGATAACTAAAGTTTAGTCTAGTTTGGATATATAACAAAAAGACTGAACTGGTACACTTGTTTTCTTTTTACCCGAATTAATCTTTATTGATGTTTAATTCATATAGATTTGTTTGGGGGTAGTTATTGGTGTATTGTTATTCTAAAAAAGGTAATTTCTCATATTATAGAGTTAGTTTTTGTGCAATAATTACTTTGTATTGCATAAAATAGCATGTTTTTTGTGCAGTACGCTTTGTAAATTGAAGAAAAACCAGTAATATTGCATATGAATAACAACATATAAGATGAAAACAATCATTCTAAATCAGCGTAAAGAACGTGATGAACTGATGTCACGCCCTTATTTAATACGTAGAAGCAACCAGGATACAGACTTGTTGTTGAACAGTAGTCTGATAAAGCTAATAACAGGTCCTAGACGGGTTTTGGTAAATCAACTCAAGCATTATTGATGCTTAGAGACAAGAATTTTGCCTACTTGAATTTTGATAATTACTCGTTGTTGGAGGCATGGGATGCCAACCTCGTTATGCGAATGCTGGATGATGTCTATCCTGGTTATGAATATATTTTGTTAGATGAAGTACAGAATCTGGATGGGTGGGACCTGTGGGTTAGTGAACTCTATAGATTGGGAAAGAATCTTGTAATAACTGGTAGTAATGCAAGAATGCTAAGCAGTGAAATGGCTACAGTTCTAACTGGAAAATATCTTCAAGTGGAAATGTTACCATTTAGTCTTGAGGAGTTTTTCGACTGGAACAAATTGGACCTTTACAAGCTGAAGCCGGAAGATATAACGAATTCATTCGTATTGACAGATGATTATCTTAGAAATGGCGGTTACCCAGAAGTGGTAGCTTCACGTCAATTGACTCGTAGTTATCTTGATACCTTGTTTGATTCTATTATTTGGAAAGATGTGGCCAAACGACATAATGTCCGCAATGTGACCGATTTGAATAATTTGGCCATGTATCTTGTGTCTAACTTCTGCAATCCTGTTAGTGCAAATGATTTAACTACGGAACTTGGTTTCTCCAGTGTCAATACGACCAAAAAGTATATGGATTACTTGCATGAGCCATACCTTTTCTACTATTTATCACGCTACAACAATAAACTCAAGTTGATGAAGAAAGCACCAAGAAAAGTGTATGTAGTTGACAATGGATTTGTTGCATCCAAAGCATTCTCTTTGAGTGACAACTTAGGACGTTTACTAGAAAATCAAGTGTTCATTGAACTTGTACGTCGAGGCTACGATGTAGAAAAGACCATGTTCTATTATCGTTCACGAAACAATAAGGAAGTTGATTTTGTTCTTCGTAAAGGAACAAAGATAGAACGCCTAGTACTAGTCTGCTATGATATGAGCAATCCTAAGACAGAGAAGCGTGAAGTGGATAGTATAGTTGAATGTGCTGGAGAATTAAAATGCGACAACCTTGTAATCGTCACTAATAATGATAAGCGTACGATTGAAAAAGATGGCTATAAGATAGATGTAGTACCTATTTCAGAGTTTTAGAGTGTATGGATGTCCTAACTCATTTTAGAGTGAACAAAATATATTTGGTTTGAAAGACGACATTGGGGTAAAATATGAAGTCGTCTGAACTTTTATGAAATTCAATCTTCGTCAGAAAAGTTTAGACGACTTCTATATGTTAAGGATGTTCATCGGCCTTAGCTAACAGCCTATTATGCTTCAATCGACAATCACACCTGCTTTTACATCTATGCTTGTTCTTGAATGATGTGTTCAATATGTAAGAAGGCGGTCTAACGACTCTTTTATCTGATCGAACTTCTGGTTCAAATCCAATGTCCTGACCAGAAACCGATTTCCATGGCTGTTTTGAAAATGAAGATAGGGCTGAATATCGCTTTGAGTTTGTGCATACAACAACATCCCATCTACTTGACCTTGATCAGTGTGATGCTTGTCTGCATTCATTACATAGGCGTAAATTTGGTAAAGGTTGCCCGACAATATGGTATGCTTATCGAAAAACCTTTGCATATTTTGACCATAGTACTTGGTGTCGATAATCAATGTCCTGTTATTGACTGTCAGGGTAATATCCGTTTGCAGGGTAGGTAGCATATCAATGGCCATTGAATCGTCTTCGGCAATATCCCACTTAATCTGCCGTGCCGAGGGCTTACACATCGGGTGATGTTTTTTGTAATATGCTAAAACAAATCGTTGAAACAGCATATTCATGTGGCTGTCTGAAAACATGGGTGCCTTTACGTTGCCTGATTGCGTGCTCAACAACTGGTTGTCGAATAAAAACATGCACAAGCTATGCAGCATGTGGTAAGTTCGGGTGCTTTGGTCATAACGTATTGCACTCCATCGAATTTGCTGAACCGGCACCGTATCTATGCCTTGAAAGAAAAGCATCAGATTGCGCAGCTTATTCCGCTTTTCTTTCTTCACCTCCTTATTCGTCAATAGATATTGAACAGCGGTTTTCAGTATCTGATTGAAAATGTTGTTTTCTGAGAAATCGTCATATTCACAGCAGAGTTTTGCCCTGTGTGCTATCCGTTCTTTGAAGGTAGCAGGCATATTCAGTTTCCCCTTCAGTGTAGGCAGTACTTCCTCATGCAGTACATACGCTTTGTGCAGCCCCTGTTTCAGCTGACACGAAATACCCAGGTAGAGGATTTCTGCAAACAAATTGTGAATATCCTCGAATTCTTCGCCTGCTATTCGTTCGTAATTGTTTTGGGTCAATTCCTTGAACGCATAGGTAAGCATGTAGAAGACGTTTTTGATGGGTATGTTATGGCTGCTGCTCATTCAATATGTATTTGAGTTTTTGAACTTCCGATTGATATTTATCTTCGTTATCAAACCAATACTCTTTCAACATCGGGATAATGTCATAGTTCACTACATTATCTAACCAGTCGGAATGGGCCATGTTGTAGGCACAAAAGTAACTGTGGCCTATGCAGAAGCCACTACCCAAGGAGTGGTCCTTTTCGATTTCCTTGTTCAAACTTTTAATAGCTCGTATAAGCTGATTGAATCGGGCATTATTTACTTCTTTCTGTTGGTAACGCATGAATCCTGCGGAATCAAATCCCGGTTTCATTTCAAAGAAACTGAAACGACGGCGTAGCGCATAGTCAATCATGGCCAAACTCCGGTCTGCTGTATTCATCATGCCTATGATATACAAATTATCGGGCACAAAGAAAGGCTTTCCGGTATAGGCCAAATTGATTTCGGTGTTGCGGTAGCCGTTTTCGATGAGCATCAGTAGTTCGCCAAAGATTTTGCTTAAATTGCCTCGGTTAATTTCGTCGATGATGAAGAAGAAGTCCTTGTCGGGCGAGTTCTTGGCCTTTTGACAGAACTGGTAAAAAATGCCTGTGCGCAATTCAAATCCTCCTTGTTCGGTGGGCTTATAGCCCATGATGAAATCCTCGTAGGAAAAACTTTGGTGGAATTGTACTTTCTCTATCCGTTCGGGCTCTTTTACTCCCATCAGCACATAGGCCAATCGTTCGGCAGTAAACGTTTTACCGACACCGGGTGCCCCTTGCAAAATAACATTCTTTTTTTGACGGAGCAAGGACTTCAAGTGCTGCAAGTCGTCTGCGTCCATGTACACTTCGGACAAAAAGTCCTCGTCGGTATATGATTGTACGGCTACTCTTTTTTCAGGGTTTTCATGACGAACTATCTCAATGATGGTTTCGTATTCATCAGCCGTCAGTTTGAACAGCGAACCGCGGCCGTTTCCTTTCAGACATTCCATTCCCTGCAACTCTTCGTGTTGTTTGAACACTGAATAATCTATAGGGGTAAGGAGTTGCTCGTTTTTTCGAAAGTACAAGTATTCTTTATCCGTATCTTTCGCAATTTCGCCCAAAGCCACCACCTGCAAAGTGGGAGTACTTGCATAGCCTATCACACCATCACCTTCCTTTGCGTCCAGAAAATTCTGAAAAATTCTCCGTTTGCTGCCGTTGTCGCTGTAGAGCGTATAATTCACAACACCGCCAACAGCAATATCGGTGAACTTCCATACTTTGGGATCGGCTATCAGCCACCAATACTGACGTTGAGATGAATTATCGTGGTCTGTTTCACCCAGTAAATTTTCAGAATGCTGAATCATATCTGTGTTTGTTGGGGAGTATGCTTCTAAAATTTTCAGCAGTTCATCGTAAAAGTCATACAAATCTTTTTCGCCCTTCATCTCCATCAAGCGCTTTTGAATTTCGACCCTTGAAACATTGATTCCCATATTGAAATGTTTGGCCAATGTCTGTAGCATTTTTTTGCTATAAATGGGAATCAAACGCTCGTGAGAATAAAGAAAGGCTATTTTCCATTTATACCCCTCGCCCAATTCGCTGATGGACTCTATCTCTTCAAATTTTCCTTCATTGGCATAATTTGCTACCCGTACGATGGCATTTTTCACTATTTCAAACGCGCCTTCAGCAGTATCCTGATTGTATTTTGCATACCAGGCATATTTGTCATCACTTTTCACGCTGCCGTCTGAAGCCGGCTTATTACGATATGCGTAGATGCCGAACTTAAAGGAATAACCTCCCCTAAATGAACCCAGTCCGGTGGTTCTGGATTCCAACCAGTAGCAAAACGAATTATCCTTGTTTAAGTTGGTGTAGGTATCGAGCGTTAAATCTTTGAGCTTACTTAAAGGGAAAGCCTCCAGAAATTGATTGCATAATTGTCTTCTGTCTTCCATATCTATTCATCATATTAAGTAAGGTAATGCTAAAAGGACACCTTAAATACTTAAAATATTTTAATTCAAAAGCATTTTTTCGAAGTTCCGCGATTGTCGGAATTAGTTCCGAGCTTGTCGGAATTAGTTCCGAGCTTGTTGAAATTAGTTCCGAGCTAGTTTCAACAAAAAAAGAGTTAAAATAAAGAGGCTCGGAATGAGGTTCGTGATTCAGGATGGTTGTTGGCCGCAAACCACGTTTGGGCATGGTGTTCGGCCAACTTAACCACAACGGGGGAGGAGCCTAAACAAACGGTTCAGTGCTTAGGAACGAAGTGGGCTTCCTTCCATTCATACACCAGGGGCTGAATGTATTGCTTGGCCTTTTCCTTGTCTTCGGTGCTCAAACCTTCGGTGCTGATGCGGTAAGTGAGTTCGGAGGTCTGGGGCGACAGCGTTACGGCCAGGGGCTGCTCGGTTAAAACGGTGGTGAGGTACTGCTTGTCGTAGGCATAGAGCGGAGAGTCGGGGCGAACAAACTGCTCGAACTGGGGATGGGGCAATTTGTCTTTCACGGGGGTCCAATGCAGGGTGTAAAGTTGCACGTCGGTTGACTGCGAACCGGCTACGAGGGTGTGCAGACTGAGTATCAGGGTGTCTTTGGCGCAGGGCAACAGGTGCATCTCCCAGGTGCTTACATCAGTGGTTCGCAGAGAGAGAAAGTTGGGCGTTTTTTTCGTCAGTTCGGACTGTCCGCCAAAGATGTTTTCTACTTTTGCTTCGATGCCGTGATTGTAGAGGTCGATGAGGTCAAGACGAGCTGCTTTGTCGACTACGGGAAACAAGGTAGTGGGGGCATCGACAAAAAGGGTGTCGAGCGATTGGGCCTGAGCCGAACGGTATGTGATGAACGGCAGGCCAACAAGCAGCAAGCTGAGAACTTTCAGAAATTTCTTCATAACTGAATTATCGGGGGATTCATGGTGAAGGCTTCGGAGAATCGAAGCGTTTGGTCATGCAAATGTACGCGATTTACGCGAGAAAGCCGACTGTTGAGGGGGTTATTCACTATTTTTGTATAAAATAGGAGGCGGTTCGGCAATAACTTCACCCAAAAGTAAACTTTTGGCTTGGTATTGCGCTCACCTTTCACTATTTTTGCATCTATAATAGTACATTGTAAGTCGGTTGATTCGTACCTATAACCCATGAAGAAAAAATGGGTCAGTAGCCAATTCATGAGGATACGTTTACAACAGGCTCAGCAATATTGTGACATACATACTTTATTATTCTAAATTAAAAATATGAAAAACACTTTATTGACTTTATTACTGACGCTCTGCGTCGTAGGCGCTTGGGCTCAAAAACACAGTACGTTGGCAAAACCCAGGGTCATAAACCATCCGGTCATCGAGTATTGCCCGCATTGGATTGCCATGAATGATATTGAATTAACCCAAGAGGCTACGATTATTCGAGGCTATCTGCATAACCACCCCAACTATACTTGTAGTGTGGCAGATAATGCGTTTTTGAAGGATAGGCACAGTGACAAACAGTTCAAGGTGCTGCGAGCTGAGGGCATACAGCTCAATGAGCAAGTGGCAATGCCTGAATCCGGACGCGTGCCGTTTACCTTGTACTTTGAGCCCTTGGATGCTGATGTCAAGGAGCTCAATTTCATTGAACCCGCTGCACGTCCCACGAGTGGCGTCTATGGCATTCAGCTACAGACCCAACCTAAGGCTTCCCCCAAAAGCAAAGTCTTTGACCCACGTCAGTTGACGAGCGAATACTATTTGCGGCAGCGAGTGAAGCCCGATACGCAATGGCGTTTCGATAACCAGCGCTACAAGCAGGCTTTTTCGGCTCCGTTTCGCTCAGGCAAGGCGGTGCTGACAGTCTATCTTGACAATCTGCCTATGGAGCTGTTTGCGGCAATGGAGGTTGCGTCTGTACGTGTTAAGAATCAAATGACCAAAGAGCAGCAGAATGTGACTGCCCAACTTGATACCACCAGCCGTAGCTTGACTTTTCACCTCGACTTGCCGCATCCTCAGTGGGTAGGTGGATTTCATAGCGGTAACATCTTCATTCAGCCGGGTGATACGTTGGAGGTGTTCTCCTCGTTTGTCACCGACCAATACCGAAAGCCACTTTATACGACTTTTCGTAGCTCGAGCGAATCAGCCATGATAAATACGCTCACTCCTTATTTTTTGCAGAAATACACTCCCGATGGTTACGATTACACGGCAGTTAGTCAAGCCATCACAGCAGGCAAGGACAGCGTGATGCGCGTGGTAGAGAAGTTCCGTGATCAAGCAATCGGCCTCCTCGGCAATGAAACCCTGCGCCAGGATTTGATACGTACTCCGCTCTCTACTTTCGGCAAGGATGTGGTGATGATGTCTATGGTTACCCGTCAAATACAATACTTGGAGGATGTGCTGCTTTACTATAAAGACGAGCAATACAAGCGGACTCAAAAGGAAGACGGCACGCAGGTGCTCGAACCTAATTCTGCGTATCAACCGCTCGATGATCAGGCAGTCTATGGTGCGCTCATGCCCTACAAGCAGTTGATTTACGATAATCCGTTGGCCTTATGTGAAGCGAGCCAGTGGGTGTTTGTCAACCGCACTATTTATGGGGATTTGGCGCGGCAATACGAAAAGGTAAAAAATGCATCAGGAGATTGGGAATTTGTGCGTAAGGACCAGTTCGGTATGGACGGCACCTTTATGAGCGATTTGGAAAGGTCGCAAGATATTTCCTCAATCCTGAACAGTACCACCGAATCTTTAACATTGGGTCAGGAAGAGGATACGGAGCAGTGTTTGAACATTGTTGCCATGGATGTTGCATCGACCATTCAGTCTATTTCTTCGCTTCAGGTTGCTCACGCTGTCCTCAATAAATACCGCCGCTTCGTGCAGGCTACCGAAGGCCAGACGGCAGGCGAGGACAGTCATTGGACGGCAGAGCAGCGCGCCTTGTGGAAACGACTCTTTGGAAAGTACGAAGGCAATCTGTTGCTGATTGACTTTTGGGGACTTGGGTGCGGTCCGTGCCGTTCGGGCATGCTCAGTATGCGCGACAACGTGGAGGCGATGAAGGGGGAACCCTTTAAATTTATCTATCTCTCGGCCACCGACGGAGAAATTCTCACTGCCAAAAGCGAAGAATGGATGAATCAAAACCAAATCAAGGGCGAACATCTCTTCGTTTCGCAGTCAGAATGGGCAATGCTCGAATCTATGCTCAGTTTTTCCTCTATTCCGCGCTATGTGCTTTGTGGTCCCGATGGCCGCCTGATTCAAAATAATATCAGCATCTATAATTATGATGTGGAAAAAATGAAGGCAATGGTAAAGAAGTTGGTGCCGCAACGGTAATTCTTAAAGCAAACTGAAATCAGCAAACTACGGGGATTATCATCGAATTATAGGCTATCTGCCCAATGCAATAATCACGCATTTCACTGAAATAAAAGGGTGGTAAGCTTTAGGTTTTTTATGATGTTACTGGCCAAAAATAAAGATGACGTGCGGTGCATTCGGCTTTTTCTTTATAATTTTGCGCTGTCTATGACCTGACACACAAACAGGGTGTTATTTTTTTTCAGATTTTACTTTTTTATGATACATAAAATTCTTCTCGTGCTGATGGCTCTTTGGCTGCCGGTGGGAGTGCAGGCACAATCTGCCTATGAGCATTACATTGACAAATATGCTGACATGGCTGTCGACCAGATGAAACGCTACGGCATTCCGGCTAGTATTACGCTGGCGCAGGGTTTGCTGGAGAGTTCGGCAGGTAAGAGCCGCTTGGCTACAAAGGGCAATAACCACTTTGGCATTAAATGCGGACGGGCATGGAAAGGACCGTATATGCTGGTGAACGACGATGCGCCTAACGAGAAGTTTCGCGTGTATCGTAATGCGAAAGAAAGCTACGAGGATCATTCAAAATTTCTGAAAAACGGCAAGCGTTATGCTTTTCTCTTTGACCTGGACAAGGATGATTACAAGGGCTGGGCAAGAGGACTGAAAAAGGCAGGATATGCCACGAACCCGGCTTATGCCAACTCGCTGATTTCGCTGATTGAACGTTTCAACCTGGACAAATACGACAAGGCGAAACGACATAAAAAGCATCACCACAAAAATGATAAGGAGGAGGATAACAAACCGCTGTTTGACCATGTGGTGAGACGCTGCAACGGGCAGTATTACGTCATTGCACGACGGGGCGATACGTTTGAATCGCTGGCCAAAACCTTTGATACGAAGGCGAGCAAGCTGAGGGAGTATAACGATGTGGACAAAACGTACAGACTGAAGGCGAACGACATTGTTTACCTTGGCAAGAAGAACAAAAAGGCCGATGCGCTGCTGACGCGTAACTACCATATCATGCGGGCGGGCGAAAGTTTGCATGGCATCAGCCAGCGTTATGGTATCCGTCTGACGTCGCTTTGCAAACTGAATCCGATGAAGCGCAACGAGCACTTCAAGGTGGGCGACCGCATCCGATTGAAGTAAAAAAAAAAGAATCTGTGAATTGCACGCAAGGTGTTATTTTCACACACAAAAAAAGGCAGCAGGTGCCGGGAATACGTCCGGTGCCTGCTGCCTTTTTAGGTACTTACAACCTGGGCTGTGAGTAAAAAACGGTTGGCATGAATATGGTATTTGGGTTACAAACGGGTTACTACGTCGTCGGCTGCCTTGCGATTCTTGGGTTTGCATTCAGCTTCGGGAGCCGGATGACCCAAAGGCAATATAACAACGGGGGCTTCGTTTGCCGGAAGATTGAGAATTTGCTTGCACAAATCGGCATCAAAATTGCACACCCAGCAGGTGCCCAGTCCTTGTTCGGCGGCAGCCAGGCAAAGGTGTTCGGCGGCAATGGCTACATCAATGTCGCCATGGGGCTTGTTGTCGGCTTTTCTCACCCACTCTTCGTCGTGACGAACCGTAATGATTACGTAGCAGGGAGCCGTGACGAACCATTCGCGCTGATAACAGGCCGTGAGGCGGCTGCGCATGTCGGCTGTGGTGACTACATAAAAATGCCAGGGCTGGAAATTTACGGCCGAGGGGGCAAGACGGGCACAATCGAGCACATAGCGCAACGCTTCTTCGCTGACGGGCTGGGGGGTGTAACTGCGTACTGAATAACGCGATTCAACTAATGACTTGAAATCCATAAACAGAAATATTGGAATGAGTTTTTTTTATTTTTGCGACCCAAAAAAAGTTCGACTTATGCAAAAATAAGGATTGACGACGAGAAAAAAGCATTTGACGGGCCATTTTTTTTCGTTTGGCGAAGCCCGCTCTGCTGTGTTTCAGCTTGTTTCGGGAATGACGTAAATGAAACTTGGAACCACTTGAACGGCACAAATTCATTCAAAAAATAAGAACTGAAAAGGGAAGAAAAAAGCAAGTGTTCTTCTTAAATAATCTGAAAAATGAAAGAAAAACACGGAGTTTTAACGAACCGGAAGCAAGGTTCGTCGTAAAAAAGAGTTATCTTTGTACACACGAAGAAGTGCGCAAATGGTGTTTTCAACCGAGCAACCAGAACCGGCCCGAGAACTCCACCGACACACTGCTTGCAAATATAAAACCACATATCAGGAGGAACAACAATGAAAAAGTCGCTATTACTATTATTGATGTGTATTGGGGCTAATGCCGCAACCGCATGGGCTCAGGATGACGACGTATATTTCGTTCCGTCAGAAAAAGCGCAATCAAGCTCGCAGCCTAAACATACGCAGAAGCATGCTTACGATACTTACGACCCGGTGGCTAATGACAATGACTTTCAAGAAAGTAATTGGGCTGAAGGACGTGGCAACGGCAACTGGGATGTTGACTCATACAACCGACGTGGCAAAAATTACAAAGGACAGTGTGACGAGGAAAAATCGAACGCAGTGAGTTGCTACGATCAAGGCTACGCTGATGGTTACGAGGATGGCAAATATACCCAGCGCATCGTTCGCTTTTATTCACCCCGACCGGGCATCTATGTGAGCAGCCCGTATTACCTCGACTGCTACGACTTCTACTTCGACCCTTGGTACTACGGCTATGCCGGAGGTTGGGCCTGGAGCGGCTGGTGGGGCTGGGGTAGCTGGTACGGCTGGCGACCCTATTACAGCAGCTGGCACTGGGGCTGGGGCGGATGGTACGACCCTTGGTGGGGTTGGCCTAACTATGCGTGGTATCCGCACCACCATTGGCATGGTAGCTGGTATCCTGCCGGTTCGGAACGCGGACCGCGTGGCGGATACATTGCTTACGGCGGACGTAGAGGCGCTGCTTCTTACTCAACGAACGGACGGGGTAATGCTTTCGGCAACAGACCGTCGCAGTCGTTCGGACGGGGGAATGCCGGACGGGGTTCTAACGACCGCAATAACTTCGGCTTCGGAAATAACCGGCCTTCGCGCTCGTTTGGCAACTCGAACCGACCTTCCAGAAATTACGGTAACTCGCGACCTGAAGGTAACCGCAACACGAATTCCGACAGAAAATACCGCGAAAATAACCGTTCGTTTAACAACCGCAACAACAGCGAAAGCCGTCAGCAACGCTCGTTCAGCCAACCTTCGCGCAGCGGTAGCTTTAACAGAGGTGGCAGCTTCGGCGGTGGTAGCCGAGGTGGATTCGGCGGCGGTAGCCGGGGCGGATTTGGCGGAGGCGGACGTGGCGGACGCAGATAAAATGTGACCGAAAGTTAGTCTCGCAACAGGTTTGAATGCCTCACAGATTAGTGTGAGTTGCTCGTAAAAAAACAAAAAAAAGGACGGAAAGATTCTCTGGGAACCTTCCGTCCTAAAACATAAAGCACATGAAGCGAAAATATTTTTTGGCACTTGCCTCGCTAACCCTTTGCGGTAGCCTCAGTGCCCAGGATATATATAAAGTAGAAGCCCTTTCGGGTTCCGACTTGAACGGTACTGCACGCTATGTGGGTATGGGTGGCGCAATGAACGCATTGGGCGCAGACCTTTCGACCATTGGTACGAACCCTGCCGGCATCGGTATGTACCGACGCAGCGATGTGGCCTTTACCGGTAGTGCCACCGTTCAACCGAATGGCGAAGAATTTGGCGACATCAACCGTGCTCGTGGATCGTTCGACCAGGCTGGCTTTGTTTACTCTTGTAAAATGGACGACAAACTGCGCTTTGTGAACGTGGCCTTTAATTACCAAAAACGCCGTAATTTCAAAAATTACATCGGGCTGAACAACATTGCTACAAAGGATGGCATGTCGCAGTCGTGGCAAATGATGGACTTGGCTTACTATGGTGACAAATGGCTCGACCTTTCGCCGGGGAGCGATGACTGCAACAAAACGACACCGCTCACCATCGTGGGATACGATGCGCAACTCATCACTCCACAGTATGATGCCGATGGCAAACTGACGGGCTATACTCCCAGTTTTGCCAATAAATATGCCTACCAACGCGCTCAATGGGGCGGCATCCAGCAATACGACTTCAACATTTCGTTCAACTGGAAAGATCAAATCTATGCCGGCCTTACCTTCGGAGCTTACAACGTCAACCTGCACTCGCGCACAAACTACGCCGAGGAACTAGTTGATTCAAAAAACAACACGGGCGAGTATTACATGAGTCAGGCTGAATCGCTCAGCGGTGCCGGATTTGATGTAAAATTGGGCATCATCGTTCGTCCGCTCGAAGATTCTCCCTTCCGCTTCGGTGTGTCGATTGCCACTCCCATTTTCTTCGACCTCACCCAAAGTTCTTACCTCTACATGAACAGCCCTTATGCTTTCACCGATGACAAGGGCAATAAGTTTGAACATACAGAAGCTGATGTCGAAATCGGCGACTTCGACTATCGCATCCGTACTCCGTGGAAGGTAAACCTCAGCATGGCTACAACCGTTGGTAATTACTTGGCTTTGGACGCTGAATACGAAATCAGCGATTACAAAGGTACTCAGGTGCGTTACCCCGACTTCGACGACTATTACGACTACAGCATTTCATCAAGCAAAGACAATGCGATGGCCGAGGAAATCGATGCTTGCATGAAACCGCTCCACACTTTCCGTATCGGTGCTGAAGCGCGTCTGGCTAAAGGCGTTTATGGCCGTTTGGGCTACAACTACGTTTCTGCCCCAATGGAGGACAATGCTTTCTTGAACCTGTTTACCAACAGCCCGTCGTATGCCTACAGCACTAATACGGACTATGTGAACCTTGGTGCCATCAATCGTGTAACGGCTGGATTGGGTGTTCGCGGCAAGCACTTCTACGCTGACATGGCTTACCAGTACCAGCAACAGCAAGGTACGGCATTTGCCTTCCACGTAGCCGAAGCCGACGGAATAACCAACCGATTGAAGGGCGAAAAAGTGGACTTGAACCGTCACAATGTGATGTTCACCATTGGCTATAAATTCTAATTGGCTATAAATTCTAATAGTAAATAAGCCGGAATTCAGATGACTCCGAGATTGCATCAAACTTTCGCCCTCGAGAATTTGTCTGACTTCAACATCACTTCCGAGAATTCATCTAACGAGTGGCTATAACCACTCCATATATTCACCTAAATACAACACTACAATGAAAAAATTTATTTATTTCATTCCCGCATTCCTTTTGTTCTTCGCATCTTGCGCTTCAACCAAATCTGTTTATCAGTTAACAGGTGAATGGAGCGTTGTCAACCTCAACGGACAGAACATCACTCCGAGCGAAGCAACTCCCTATCTCGGTTTCGACATTAACGAAAACCGCCTGTATGGTTTCACCGGCTGCAACCGCCTTACCGGCAACTTGGATGCCAACAAATTCCTCAAAGGCAAAGCAGAATTCGGACACCTCGCTACCACGCGTATGCTCTGCCAGGACGATAAGTTCGAACAGCCCTTCCTCGAAGCGCTCAATAAAGTAAAAACTTCGGAAGTCAACGGCGAAGAAATTTTGCTGAAAGACGAACAAGGCAAGGTTATCATTACCTTGAAGAAGAAAAAAGCTGATAAGTAATTGTACTAAATTCATAAACAATTTACTTAACGCACATACCATTTGCTTAAACGCATTGATCAATGCGTAAACCCGCAAAGCTGCTGTACAAAGGCAAAAGGAAACTCTCAAAACAAGCCCTTTTCCATGGGTGCAACAGCTTTACGGGTTTACTCGTTAGAAAACCAATCATACCCCTCTTTCGGCTGAACCCCCTTATGGGACTTCAGCGCAGTTAGTTTAGGAATCATTACAATCATCTTCAATATTCACCAACCACAATCATACATACAATGGCCACAGTCGACGACAAAAAAAACATCTTTTCGATGGTCGGACTTTCAAAGACCATCAAGCAAAACAACAAGCAAGTACTGAAAAACATTTACCTGAGTTTCTTTTACGGAGCTAAAATCGGTATCATCGGTTTGAACGGTGCAGGTAAATCTACCCTCATGAAAATCATCGCCGGACTCGACAACGATTACCAAGGCGAAGTTGTTTTTTCACCCGGCTACACTGTTGGCTACCTGCCACAGGACCCGCACCTCGACGATAACAAAACGGTAAAGGAAATTGTTCAAGAAGGTGTACAAAACGTAGTAGACGCACTTGCTGAATACGAAGAAATTAACCAGAAGTTCGGTCTGCCCGAATACTACGAGGATGAAGAAAAAATGAACGCCCTCTTTGCCCGCCAAGGTGAACTGCAAGACATCCTTGATGCCACCGATGCCTGGAACCTTGACAGCCGACTCGAACGCGCCATGGACGCACTTCGCTGCCCGCCCGCCGACTGGAAAGCCGAACACCTTTCAGGAGGTGAACGCCGCCGTGTAGCTCTTTGCCGTTTGCTGTTGCAAAAACCCGACGTGCTGCTCCTCGACGAACCTACCAACCACCTCGACGCTGAAAGCATCGACTGGCTCGAACAGCACCTCAACCAATACGAAGGCACCGTTATCGCCGTAACCCACGACCGTTACTTCCTCGATGACGTAGCAGGCTGGATTCTCGAACTTGACCGCGGCGAAGGTATCCCCTGGAAAGGAAACTACTCTTCATGGCTTGATCAGAAAACCAAGCGCATGGAGCAAGAAGAAAAAGTGGCTAGCAAACGCCGCAAAACTCTGCAACGCGAACTTGAATGGGTACGCATGGCACCCAAGGCTCGCCAGGCTAAAGGTAAGGCTCGTTTGAATTCGTACGACAAACTGCTCAACGAAGACCAGAAGGAGAAGGAACAGCACCTCGAAATTTACATCCCCAACGGTCCACGTTTGGGCAACAAGGTTATCGAAGCACACCACGTTTCAAAATCATTTGGCGAGAAAGTGCTCTACACCGACCTCGACTTCACGCTGCCTCCCGCAGGTATCATCGGTGTAATCGGCCCCAACGGTGTTGGTAAAACCACCCTCTTCCGCCTCATTATGGGACTCGATCAACCCGATAGCGGTACCTTTGAATGCGGTGAAACCGTGAAGTTGGCCTATGTCGACCAGCAGCACAAGGACATCGACCCCGAAAAATCTGTGTACGAAGTTATTTCGGGCGGCAACGAACTTATGCGAATGGGGGGACGCGAAATCAATGCTCGCGCCTACCTCAGCCGTTTCAACTTCTCAGGAGCCGATCAAGAGAAGAAATGCGGAGTTCTTTCAGGTGGTGAACGTAACCGTCTGCAACTCGCCCTTGCCCTTAAGCAAGAAGGCAATGTGCTCCTGCTCGACGAACCTACCAACGACATCGACGTCAATACACTCCGAGCCCTCGAAGAAGGTTTGGAAGCCTTTGCAGGTTGCGCCGTAGTCATCAGCCACGACCGTTGGTTCCTCGACCGTATCTGTACGCACATCCTTGCATTCGAAGGCGACGGAAATGTATTCTTCTTCGAAGGTTCATACTCTGATTACGAAATCAACAAGGCCAAGCGCTTAGGTATCGAAGAACCCAAACGCATCCGCTACCGCAAACTCGACGAATAACATACAAGCATAACAAAGCGAAGGGAAACCCGTTTTTTAAGACAAACAGTCTACCCTTCGCTTTTATATTTGCTTCAGACACGAAAACTCATGCTGGAATCTGCAAGCAACCTATGTAAAAGGAAATGCAAAAAGAAAACACAAACATACGAACTGCACAAACAAACGACTTGCAACGATTGAATGAAATATTCAACGTAGCCCGAGAAAAAATGAGAAACGCAGGAAATCCCAGTCAATGGCCAGAAAACTATCCCAGCCTAGAAGTATTACAACGCGACATTGAACTGCAACAAAGTTACCTCGTTGAACGCAACAACAAAATTGTAGCCACTTTCGTATTGGCAAAAGGAATAGACCCCACCTACCTGCACATCGAACAAGGCAACTGGCTGAACAACGACTTTCCCTATGCCACCATTCATCGCGTTGCCTCGGACTACGGCGTTCAAAACATAGGACGCACCGTCATTGAATGGTGCAAAAAGCAAAGCAACAACTTACGCGCTGACACACACCGCGATAACTTGGTAATGCAACACTTACTCCTCACCTCGGGATTCAAATACTGCGGCATCATACACGTGGCAAACGGAACAGAACGTCTAGCCTACCAATGGCTCAAAGCGTAAACATTCACAAACACCAGACCAAACAGAAGCCCAATGGAATGCTCACACGGCAAAAATCATAGCATAAAAAAGCTGATTTTCAACATTTAACAAGACTATCAAAGCCCAAATGAATTAAAATCAGTAATTTTGCCGAGATGTTGGTTAACAAAACGGATTTATAGGCTATTTCTACAAATAATAATTCACGCCAAGTCAGCCAACTATCAGTCTTAGCGCAGAAGTTAGCCGCCTCACAAACATGCTGCCCAAACCACACGCAACATCCTTTGTCTGTAGCTACAGCTTCGCACAATAACTTCCGTCACCAAATCATAAAACAATAACCAATGATTATGACTATTTTACGTCGTGCTGCCCTGTCTGTTCTGTTGGCAGGCGTTAGCACTACGGCATATTGTCAGGATCTTATTGCCCGACAGGCCCCCGTCGACCGCCGTCAGCGCGCAATCGATTCAGTAGCCATTCAGCGAGCCATCGACCGCGATTTGGAAATGAATCTGAACACCGACATTTATTCAAGCTGGATAACCAACCGCGCACACCCCTACACCGTTGCCGACGTACCCGACAGTTTCTGCATTGACCTACGCGGTTTCTGCATGCCGACTACCTCGCGCAACATCACCTCGCGCTATGGCTATCGTCCCACCTTCCGCCGAGTTCACAAAGGACTTGACATCAAAGTGTACACCGGCGACACCATCGTATCTGCCTTCGACGGCAAAGTACGCGTGGTACGCTATGATGCCGGAGGATACGGCAACTACGTAGTGATACGCCACAACAACGGATTGGAAACCATTTACGGACACCTTTCCAAACAGCTAGTAAAGGGAGATCAAGAAGTAAGAGCTGGCGAACCCATTGGCTTGGGCGGTAACACCGGACGTTCTTTCGGTTCACACCTCCACTTCGAAACACGACTCGCAGGAGAGGCCATCAATCCCGAACTATTGTTTAATTTTCAAGCGCAGGACGTAACAGGCGACTATTATACTTTTGTGAAAAACGAAAAAGAATTTGACAAAACGCCTGCTACCACACTCGCTTCAAACACTGAACGAAGAAACAACCACTATTATAAAGTGAGAAAGGGTGAAACGCTTTCAGGAATTGCCGACAAGTTAGGTATTGCTACCGACGAACTCATGCGAAACAATCGCTTGAGTAAAAAAAGCCGCATACGCCCGGGACAAATACTCCGATATTAAGAAAACTAACAGATTTATTAAATCATACATTTATGGAAGTGCTACAACACCGTAGTACTTCCATTTTTTATATAAATAATAGCGTTCAAATAAGTTTGTACTATGCGTACATATTAGGTCAACTTAAAATCGTGCCGTTTCGGACAGGCCTACCTGCCCTACTTTCTTTTGTT
>ULVW01081783.1_pt1 | contig 18891 bp, 17 predicted proteins | sample 1959801 | NCBI WGS metagenome assembly ULVW01 (sample SAMEA4835796, study PRJEB28245) | human gut metagenome | biome: gut microbiome; material: fecal sample | place: Denmark | collected 2008
CCCCGGCCAGGCGCAGCAGCTCGCTCTGGGCGGAAAGCAAGGCTTGGATGTCTTCCAGGACGCTTTCCACGGCAGGGTCGGCCTGGGAAATGTCCCGACGGACGCTCAGCGAGGCGGTATCGAGGTAGTCCTGGTAGGTATGCAGCGGTTTTCCGCCGAGCATCAGGATGCGTTCGGCCAAGGCGTCGATGCGTTCGGCGGCCTGGTTGTAGTACTGCTCGAAGACGCTGTGCAGGGTGAAGAACGAACGTCCCTGGATGTTCCAGTGCAGGCCTCGCAGGTTTTGGTAGTGGATCTGGTAGTCGGCCAACAGGGTGTTGAGGCGGCTTACGATTTCAGAGTTTTGGAGCGCGGCTCCGGGGTTTGCTTTTGCGTTCATGGTATTGGTTTTTTATTGATTTGTTTTCCTTTTTTCGGGAACTCCCTTCGGACGGGCGGAAACCTGCCCGGGAGTCGCTTCCTGTTTCCGAGGGTAAAATTATCCTCTCGCAAGGCTTTAGAAGTTAAATATTTATAAAAAAAAACTATAACGTTACAGTTTTGCTTTATCTTCACTACATTTGCTGGAAATGCTTCCGGCTGGAGAGGTCGGAGAGCGTCTTTTTTTTGTAAATGCCATGACGATCCGCAGGACTCCGACTCTATTTCTTTTTCTTTTCCTCTTGCTCGCCCCCGGCCTTTTCGCCGGACAAAAGGGCGACGACTGGACGGTCAAGGAGGTGCGGATCGACACCAGCAGGATCCATCGGCGGGCGGCGCTGCCTACCCAGCCCTTCGAAGAGGACAAGGCCAAACAGATCGACAAGTACTTTACCGCCCGGACTGTTCGCGGACAGTTCAACGGCGTGGTGCTCTTTGCCCAGGGGGACAAGGTTTTCACCAAGGCGTACGGGTATGCCGACTTCCGCACGCGGGAAAAACTGACGGTTTCGTCCCGTTTTCAACTGGCTTCCATCTCCAAGACGATCACCGCTACGGCGGTGCTGATGCTGGCCAGCGAGGGAAAGATCGATCTCGAGGAGCCGGTGGCGACGTATCTGGAAGGCTTTGCCTATCCTCGGGTTACGGTCGAGATGCTGCTCAGCCATACCAGCGGGCTGCCGGACTACACGCTTTTCACGCCCGGGGCGTGGGCGAGCACCGAGCCGATGAGCAACGAAGACATGCTGGCTATCATGAACAAGCGAAAACCCCGGGTTTATTTTTCACCGGGGCGGCAGTACCGCTATTGCAATACGAATTATGCGTTGCTGGCCTTGATCGTGCAGCGCGTTACGGGCGAGGATTTCGCCAGTTGGGTGCACGCCCATATCTTCGAACCGGTGGGAATGGACGACACGTTTTTCTGTACCGAGGGGGCCTTTGCTTCGGCCGATCGGATGACCATCGGGCATACCTCGCGGCGCGGGGCGTATCAACCCAATTTTCTGGACGGGGTGTTGGGCGACAAGGGGGTTTATTCCACGGCGGAGGATTTGCTGCGTTTCGACCTGGCGCTGCGCAACGGCTTTTTGCTCGATGCTTCGTGGCAGGCGAAGGCTTACACCAATTACACCGACGAGGTTCACCCCTACGGATGGGGGTGGCGTCTGGACGAATACCAGGGGCATCGGATCGTGTACCACAACGGTTGGTGGCATGGATACAAGGGGCGTTTTCTGCGCCTCCCGCAGGAGGATACGACCATCATCGTGTTGGAAAACCAGGCGAGAAGTTCTTTTTCGGTGGAGGCCTTGATGAATCTTTCCAAAAAACTTTTTGACTTGCCCGATCGGTCGGATCAGGAGGAAGAGACGGGCAAGATGGCGGATCTGGATGCCGAAGAAAAGGGATGACGGTGTTTTTTCGCGACAAAATTTGCTCCGGATACCGCGCTGTTCCGAAGGATGGATTATTTTTGCACAATGAACCGTAGCTGTCCCATATTGATGCGTATCCTGTCCTTGATCGCCTGGGTGTGTCTGGGAGGGGTATTGTCGCTCGGTGCGCAGACATTCGACCGATACGGCAACCGCACGGATCGTTATGACAGCAGCGATCCTTTCAACCGCGACCAGGTGTATCCCGGGGGGATGGATTCGCTCAATATTTTCGGCGAGCGCATCCTTTCGCCCCGCGAACAGGCCCGGCAGGATTCTGCGGCGCGTGCGGCCCAGCGTTCTACCCGCGACCGCCAGATCTATACCAACCGCTACAAGGATTCCATCCAGGTTTACAAGATCATCGACCTCTACGGCGATACCACGCTGGTAGATACCACGCTCAATATCGGGAAATACTACAAGCTGAACCCTACCCGGCGGGATGAGTACGGCTACATGCCTTTCCCGAACCTGGCCGAGGGGTACACGCCTTTGGTCTATACGGAAAAACCTTCCCTGACCCCTGCGTACGGCATCCGCTCCCGAAGCATGTATTACCGGACCACCGACCAGGTGAAGTATTACGATGTGCGCACGCCCTGGTCGGAGGTGATGTATCATTCGAACGTCTTTTCCAACATGACCGGGCAGGTGCTCGATTTCAATTTCACGGTCAATGCGGGCAAGCAGGTCAACTTCTCGTTCGGTTTTCGGGGCAAGCGCACCTTCGGCCTGTACAACTACATCGAATCGCACCACGGGCAACTGGTCGGTACGTTCAGCTACCATACCAAGTCGTACCGCTATATCGTCCGCTCGCACGTGATGTACCAATACCTCTCGGCCGTAGAGAACGGAGGACTGACCGAGGAAGGGATCGGGTTTTTCCTCTCGGACGACGAGCAGTTCTCCTACCGGAAGACCATTCCGGTCAATCTGGGCGATTCCGACGGCGAGGTGGCCAACCGCTTGGGCGGCACGCGCTTTTTCGTCACCCAGTCGTACGATATTTTCAATTCGTCGATCAAAAACCCCAAAGGGTTTCGCGTGAGCCTGCTCAACGAGATAAAGTACGAACACCTCACCTACAAGTATTACGATCCGGCCTTTGTCTCCCCGTCGGGTTCGGCCGGGCAAAAATCCCTCGCGTACTACGGTTCGGGGCTTTTGGAGGGAGCCGCACGTACCGATAGTTCGTACTACAACACCTTGGACCTGGCGGCCGGGGCCGGGGTGAATTTCCCGCTGGTCAATATCTATGCCCAGGGGATGATCCGCTACCAGACGGCCAACTATTCTTTTCCCGGGCCGCTGGCTTCGGGGGGAAGCGTTCCGGTGTCGGAGATGTCGGGCAATACACTGATGGTCAATCTGCTGGGGCGTTGGCGGCCGATGAAGTATTTCGGGGCCGATGCGTCGTTGGATTACAGCCTTTCGGGGATGTTCTCCGGGGCGCGGATCCTTCGGGTGTCGGGCTACGTCCAGCTCAATGCGCAAAACCGCCTCGAGGGTTCGTATGCCAATGCGTCGTACTATCCGGCGATGACTACCCGGTTTTACCGCAGCTCGTACGCCGACTACAACTGGTACAACGACTTCAAACGCATAGAATCCAACGAGATCGCCATTACCTTGCGCAGCGACAAGGTGTTCGATGCGCGGGTGAGCTTTACCGATGTGGGCAATTACGTGTATTACGACTCCCTGCGCACTCCCCGGCAGTACGACGGGAAAGTGAATGTGCTCTCCGTTACCCTTTCGCGCGATCTGCGTTTAGGATGGTTCGGGTGGGACAATACCCTTACCTACCAGCATGTAAGTTCGGGTGCGGAGGTGTTGCCCCTGCCCGAGGTGATCGTCCGTTCGAGTCTGTACGCTTATTTTCCGCTTTTCCGAAAAGCCATCACGTTGATGCCGGCTGTTACGCTGCGGTATTTTTCCGCCTTTGATGCGCCGATGTACAATCCGCTGCTCTCCGACTACAACCTTCAGCCGCTCTCCAACCGGCGTCAGATAGGCGATTATCCCTATATTGACCTCTCGCTTTCGGCCAAGGTGCGCCGCACCCGTATCTTCCTCAAGGTCGAAAACCTGACTCCCTGGATCATGAAGAACAAGGATTATTTCGCTTCGCCGTATTATCCCTCGGTGGACCCCGTGGTGCGTTTCGGCGTGGTGTGGGACTGGTTCAACTGAGCGTCTCGGGGGATGTTTTCGCTCCGCCTGGCGTTTGCGTGGCGGGGAGGAAGAGGAAAAATCCGGTGTATTTTTGTTTGGGAAAAAATATTGATGTATCTTTGCCCCTGCATTCGGGGTGTAGCGCAGCCTGGTAGCGCATCACAATGGGGTTGTGGGGGTCGCTGGTTCGAATCCAGTCACTCCGACGAGTGCAAGCGGAGGAGCCGGAAATATTTTCCGGCTCCTTTTTTCGTTTTTGGCCGATGTGCCGTAATTTTGACTCTTTCGCAGCAAGACGATACCGATGGGCAAGAAAGAAGATCTGATCGAGGCTTTTTACAGAGGGTATGACCGGGTGAACGCTTACCTGGAAGTCCGTTTGGATCGTCTGCTCGATTTTGTGGACCGGCATCGCTATCCGCTGGTGGTTACCTTTTCCGTGCATCTGTTGCTGGTGATCCTTGTGGTCAATCTGGCATTCAAGTATTACGACATCTCCGATGCCCGGATCATAGCCGTGTCGATGGAGCAGCTCGAACAGATCGAGCGTGAACTGGAAGACAAGCCCGGTTCCGACCGGGTATCGATCGATGCCCGTCTGACCCACTCGTCGCAGTCGATGAGCGGATTTACCAACCAGGCAGCGGCCGATCTGGGAGAAGACATCGATATTTCCAACATGCGGCACAACTTTACCACCCTCGAGGAAGCCCGTGCCGTGACCCATCAGACCAACGAATACGGGCAGGAAGTCCGGGTGGACCTTTTCAGCGAACAGGTCAAAAACCGGGAGGTGGACCTGGACCAGTACCAGCGGATCGACAGCAATGCGGCCAAAAGTGCCGTACAGGCTCCGTATGTGGGCAAGAGCAATATATCTTACCGTTTCGAGGGAGGGGTGTCCCGCTACAACATCGAACCGATCCCGGTGCCCATCTATACCGTCTATGTGGGCGGTCTGGTCGTGGTGGATATCCAGGTGAACCGGGCAGGAAAAGTGGTCTCTGCCCAGGTGAACCGCGAGCGAACCACTTGTCCGAACGAAGATGCCTACCAGAAAGCCGTTACGTATGCCCGGCGCGCCCGCTTCAATGTGGAGCAGGCGGCTCCGGAGTTGCAACGCGGCTCGATCGCTTACGAATTTCAGCAGTAGTTTTCATTTGCGTCTTTTCCTTGAAGGGAGAGGGAACGCGGCTTTTCGGCGCAATTCCTTTCGTGGTCGCATGTTTTTTTCCCAGGATAGATAGCAGTGTGATTTCCCTCGGAAAGGATCTTGGGGCCGGATTTGTTCGGCCGGTGCGGACAAAAAAAGCGACGTCCCGAAAGGGACGGCGCTTTTTTGCGCAGAGAGAATATCTCTATTAGAACAATTTCATGTCGTCCAGTGCTTTGAGCACCTTGCGTACGGCTTCGGCCGAGGTATAGAGATCGGCTTTCTCCTTTTCGTCCAGGTTGAGCTCGACCACTTTCTCGATACCGTTGCGACCCAGAACGACCGGAACGCCGAGGTAGAGGTCTTTCAGGCCGTATTCGCCGGTGAGCCATGCGCATACCGGAACGATTTTCTTCTGATCCAGCAGGATGGCTTCTACCATCGAGGCAGCAGCAGCACCCGGAGCATACCATGCGGAGGTACCCAGCAGTTTGACCAGTTCGCCACCGCCCACTTTAGCGCGTTCGATGATCTCGTGCAGGCGCTCTTCCTTCACGAAGTGGGTTACAGGGATGCCCTGTACCGTGGTGTATTTGGGCAGGGGAACCATCGTGTCGCCGTGGCCGCCCAGCAGCAGAGCCTGGATGTCCAGCGGGGAGCAGCCGATTTCGTCGGCCAGGAAAGCGCGGTAACGTGCCGTGTCCAGTACGCCGGCCATACCCATAACGCGGTTGGAAGGCAGTTTGGCAGCCAGATATGCGCAGTAGGTCATTACGTCCAGCGGGTTGGATACGATGATGATCTTTGCATCGGGCGAGTGCTTTACTACCTGCTCGGTAACGGATTTTACGATTCCAGCATTGATGCCGATCAAGTCGTCACGGCTCATGCCCGGTTTGCGGGGCACGCCCGAGGTGATCACTACGACGTCCGAACCTTCGGTTTTGGAGTAGTCGTTGGTCGAACCCGTCAGACGGGTGTTGAATCCGCGAATGGGGGCTGTTTGCCAAATGTCGAGCGCTTTGCCCTCGGCAACACCTTCTTTGACGTCCAGCAGGACGATCTCATCGATGAAATTGCGGCAGGCCAATACATCGGCGCATGTAGCACCTACGTTTCCTGCTCCTACTACGGTTACTTTCATGGTAAATATGTTTTTATGTTGTCTGTTTTTTCCGAACGTTTCTTATTTCCTGCCTATCGCAAGGAGGCCGCCGTTCAAAGGTCTTTCCTCCCCTCTTTTCGACTCCCTCTTTTCTGCCCCTCTCTTCGGCTCTTTCCTTCCCGTCTCTTCTGCCCTTCCCTTCTCGCTCACTTTCCTCCCCCTCTCCCGTTTCAAACCCCTTCGGCTCTCGAAGAACGGGATGAAGTCCCACACGCATTCGGAAGGGACATACAAAGTTAGTTAATGGAAGCGGATTATTAAAGCGAACGGATCGTAAAAAACTCTTAAAAGCAAAAGTTCCTTCCAAGCGAAAACCTCGCCGGGAAGGAACCGAATAAAAAGGGGAAAAATGATTGTGAAGTCTTCAGTGTCGGGAAAGGAACTCGGCCACTCCTTCGTGCGAAGGATCGAGAGCCTGTTGTCCTTTTTGCCAGTTGGCCGGGCAGACCTCGCCGTGTTCGCGTACGAACTGCATGGCATCCACTACGCGCAAGGCTTCGTCTACCGAACGCCCGATCGGCAGGTCGTTGATCAGTTCGTGGCGTACGAGGCCGTCTTTGTCGATCAGGAACAGCCCCCGGTAGGCAACCATCGAGGGATGGGTGGCTTGCAGGTGTCCCTGGGCATCGTATTGGTATTCTCCGGTCAGCACGCCGAAGGCCGCTGCGATGGTTTTGTTCTTGTCGGCCACGATAGGATAGGTAACTCCTCGGATACCGCCTTGCTCGCGGGGAGTCTGCAGCCAAGCCCAGTGGCTCTGCTCGGTATCGGTCGAGGCGGCGACGACTTGCACTCCGCGCACTTCGAATTCGGCGAGTTTTTCCTGAAAGGCGAAGAGCTCCGTGGGGCAGACGAAGGTGAAGTCCATCGGATAAAAGAAGAACAGAACGTCTTTTTTGCCCAGGAACTGATCCAGGGAGTATCCGTTTACGATTTCATGGCCGTTTACTACGGCAGCTTGTTCAAATCGGGGTGCTTTTTTTCCTACCAGTGACATGATATTTTTGAGTTTTTAGGTTGAGTATTCCGTTTTGATTTCGGAGCAAAAATACGCTATGGGCGTGGGTTTGATCCCTGGAGGCGATAGGATCTTTTTATGACGGGATAGACGTGTTTTATGCGTCGGGATCGCATTTCCCGGTTCGGCGGGAAAACGCTACCTTTGCGCCGCAAATTCGCCGGAGGGCGAGCAAGATACATTCAGATATGGGCAGAAGATGCAGGAATTGTGGTGAGGAACTGCGGGGGAAGTATTGCTACCGCTGCGGGCAAAAGGCCTCGACCGGGAGATTGACGATGCGGTATTTTTCCCACGAGTTGGCTTACAGTTTTACCCATGCCGACCGGCGGGGCATTTTCTTTACGATCAAGGCGCTTTTTACCCGGCCGGGGCACATGTTGCGGGAGTACATCCTGGGGCATCGGGCGAATTATTTCCGGCCCTTCCCGCTGCTGATCATCCTGGCTACCCTGTACGGGATCACGGCGCATTTGGTGGAAAGGAAATGGGAACTGGCCTCCGGGACGTCGGTGGAGCAGGTGGAACCGGCCGGACAGGAAGAGAGTATGGAGGAATGGTTGGAGGATATTGCCGCCGGGTATAGCGATGCCGTAAGGGAGAGTGCAGGGGATACCGTGCAGGTTTCCCAGGCGGTTTCGCAGGCCGATCGGGGGGTACTGGACGAGAACTCCCTGGGCTGGAACGTGCTCAAAGATGTGGGCGGCTGGTTTTGGGCGCATCAGGAGATTTTTTCCGTGCTGCTGCTGTTGCCGTTTTTTGCCTTTGCGATGAAGCGGGCTTTTCGCCATGTGGGGGTTACGCGTTACAACTATGCGGAGTGTCTCTACGTGTCGGCGTATATGTTTTGTCAGCGGTTTATAGTGCAGCTGGTACTGCTCCCGATGGATTTTGTGTGGAAAGACAGTTCGTGGGGCTGGGTTTTGGTGATATTTTTCGCTCTGTCGGTTTGGACATTCAAGCAGTTTTTCGGGATCTCGGTGCGCCGTTCGTTCTGGCGGACTTTGTGGCTGGGGGTGATCCTGTGCGTGAGTCTGGTAGGTTTTGTGTTGCTCGCATCGACGGTGGCAGTGCTGACGGCGTTGTTGATTACGGGGGATGTCTGGAAGTAAAAACAGCGCCCCGGGAATCCGGGGCGCTGAAAAAGAGGAGTTGAGGTGAGTTTATAATTCGATCAGCGAATTGTCGCTGCCGAAGACATTCGAGGGATAGGCATCGGCGGCATCGTCGTTGATCCAATACTGTCCGTCGACGTTGTACTTGAACTGGTATTTGCCCAGGGGTAGTGTAAGGGATACGGAATAATCTCCGGCTTTGTTTTTCTTCAAGCGCAGGGATTTTTCCTCCCATTGGTTGAAATCGCCGCAGAGGTATACGACGGATTTCTCCGGAACATTTCCCGCCGAGACGGTAAATGTAACCTTGCATTCCGGTTTGCTTTTCAGATAAACCTTTTTGATGCTCATTTTTATTTTGAGGTTTGGTATGATTTTCAGAATAAAAGTACGCAAAGATAGCTTTTCCCGGTCGATATTTATGAATAATTAACATCGCCGGAAGGCTTTTTGCATATCGTTAAAGCATTCAGTATCACCCGGTGGGATTTTTGTTGCGGTTTCGGAAAAACCCTTGTACATTTGCGGGCGGATAAGCCGTTGTCTTTCCGGAGAGATGGCAGAGTGGTCGATTGCGGCGGTCTTGAAAACCGTTGAGGGTCACACCTCCGGGGGTTCGAATCCCTCTCTCTCCGCCGATCTTTTTATCTCCGGCCGAGCATTTTGCTCGGCCGGAGATTTTTTTGCAGCGAAGGGAGGCTGTTTGTTAGAAGACCGCGACTGGCATTTCAACAGGTTTGGAAGCGATGGGGCTGTATGGCGCTTGTTGCAATAACCAATTAACAGGTCAAGATACCATATCTTGTGTATAAAGATTATATTTGTTGCAAAACACTTGGTTTATGGGAGCGATCGGGCAAATGTTTTTTTCTGTAGGGCTGTTAATCTGCGCAGCAGGAGTGAATCCCCATGGAAATAGTGGGGGAATTGAAGCTAGTCTTTCCGAAAGTCCGGAGGTGATGTATTCCGCAGAGCAGGAGAGGATAGTCGTTTCGGAGGCCTTTGTCGAGGCGGAATGGAAACGCTATGACCGAAAATTTGCCGCGCCGATGCTCGCCAGCGAACTCGATACTTCGGTGCTTGCCCAGTTCGATCTGGGGGCGGATTATTTTTTGGGTAAAATGGGGGATCGAGATTACAAGCGGGCATTCGAATCGTTTCTCGAGGCGGCCGAACAGGGGCTTGCCGATGCGCAATATGTCCTTGGTTTTTGCTATGAAAACGGTTATGGAGTGGAAAAGGATTCTGTCCAGGCCGTTCGTTGATATCGTCTGGCCGCCGAGCAGGGTGTGCCTCATGCGCAGTACAATTTGGGGTTGTGTTATTATTACGGAAAAGGTGTAGATCAAGATCGCTCTCAAGCGGTTCGGTGGTTTTTCTTGGCGGCCAATCAGGATTATGTCCGGGCGCAGTTTGCTTTGGGCTGTTGTTATGACCAAGGCCAAGGGGTGTCCCAGGATTCTGTCCAAGCGGCGGGTTGGTATCTTCGGGCGGCCGAATTGGGTTTGGACCAGGCGCAACTCAACATCGGTATCTATTACCATTTGGGGATAGGAGTCCCTCAGGATGCTGCCAAGGCTGTCGAGTGGTATCGAAAAGCGGCCAAGCAGGAACTTGCGGAGGCGCAGTATATGTTGGGCTATTGTTATGAATCCGGAGAAGGTGTGCCTCAGGATTACGCCCAGGCGTTCGAATGGTTTTCCAAGGCCGCTGAGCAGGGCGATGCCCACGCCCAATGTTACTTGGGTTATTTCTATGCAAACGGTTGGGGGGTGGACCAGGATTTCACCCGGGCGTTCGAGTGGTTTTCCAAAGCGGCCGAGCAGGGCGATGCCGAAGCGCAGCACAGGGTAGGCACTTGTTATTCCAACGGAGATGGTGTGCCTCAGGATTATGCCAAAGCCATCGAGTGGTATCGCAAAGCTGCAAGCCAAGGGGATGCCCGTGCGCAAAACGATTTGGGCTTTTGCTATCAGTCCGGGGATGGCGTGCCTCGGGATGATGCCGAAGCGGTAAAATGGTACCTTCGGGCGGCTGAACAAGGCCTTGCCTCGGCGCAGTACAACCTGGGGCTTTGCTATCAGGGAGGTTCGGGAGTGGATCGGGACTATGTCGAGGCGGCGAAGTGGTTTCGTAAGGCGGCCGAACAGGGAGAGGCCGAGGCGCAATCCAATCTCGGCCTATGCTATTACAACGGATTGGGGGTGCCTCAGGATTATGCCGAAGCGGTAAAATGGTATCGCCAGGCGGCCGAGCAGGGTATTCCGGCAGCACAGTACAATCTCAGTACATGTTATTACGAAGGTTTGGGCGTGCCTCAGGATGATGCGGAAGCGGTAAAGTGGTTGCGCCAGGCGGCCGAGCAGAGGCTTGCCGAGGCGCAATGCAATCTCGGCCTATGTTATTACAACGGTTTGGGGGTGCCTCAGGATGATGTGGAGGCTGCAAAGTGGTATCGCCAGGCGGCCGAACAGGGGCTTGCCTAGGCACAAAACAAGCTCGCTTTGAGTTATTACAACGGTTGGGGTGTCGAGCAGGATTATGCAGAGGCGGTGAAATGGTTTCGCAAGGCAGCCGATCAAGAGGTTGTCGATGCACAGCACAATCTCGGTGTATGTTACGAAAGAGGCAAAGGGGTTCCCCAAAATTACGCAGAGGCGCTGAAATGGTTTCGCAAGGCAGCCCAGAAGGGTCTTCCCGATGCGCAGTATAACGTAGGTTGGTTCTATTACAATGGCTTTGGCGTGGATCAGGATAATGCGGAGGCGGTGAAATGGTTTCGCAAAGCCTCTGAAGGGGGAAATGTCGATGCGCAATACAGTATGGGGTGGTTCTATTATTATGGGCAAGGAGTGCCTCAGGATTATGATGAAGCGATAGAATGGTTTCGTAAGGCGTCCAAGGGAGATCATGCCGAAGCCCAATACATGCTCGGAGAATGTTACTATTATGGGCGGGGTGTTCCCCAAAACTATCAAGGAGAGTTGAGGTGGTATCTTCAGGCGGCTGGGCAGGGACATTCCAAAGCACAAAACATGCTCAGCAACTATTATTCTTCCAGTCAAGGAATCTCCCAGGACTATATGGAGGTTCTCAAATGGTATCGTCTATCGGTTGAACAGGGAAGTGCCGAGGCACAGTACTATCTCGGTGTATACTACTATGTCGGTCAAGGAGTACCTCAGGATTATACCGAAGCGGCGAAGTGGTTTCGTAAGGCGGCCGAGCAGGGTCTTGCCGAGGCGCAATATACACTTGGTTTATGCTATTATAATGGTCATGGCGTCTCCCAAAACTATGCGGAGGCGGAAAAGTGGCTTTGTAAAGCCGCCGAACAGGGGAATGTTGAGGCGCAGTGCACTCTCGGGGCATGTTACTATATTGGTCAAGTCGTGCCTCAGAACTATGCGGAAGCAGTAAAGTGGCTTAGCAAGGGAGCCGAACAGGGGAATGCCGAGGCGCAGTGTATACTCGGTGTATGCTATTATGCTGGGCGAGGTGTACTTCAGGATTACGACGAGGCGGTAAAGTGGTTTCGCCTCTCGGCCGAGCAGGGGGATTCCTTGGCGAAGGAGGCTTTGAAGGAATTGGGAGAGAGCTATTGAGTTTTGTAAAAAAGAGAGAGCCATGAAAGGCGTTTATCTACACATCAATTCCCGGGATGAGTTTTTGCGGATCAATATCGCAAAAATCGTCTGTTTCGAGGCGGATGGCAACTATACCCACATCGTTTTGGCCAACCAGTTGCGTGGGGTGGTGGGCATGAACCTTGGGCAGATGTGGCAGTTTCTCGTGCGGAGCGACGGCGAACAGTTTGCGTATCAGCTGTCGGTGTCGAAAAACGCACTCAAAAGGCTGAAAGATGCCTATGTGTCTTTCTCTGAAAGCGACAAGGAGGGGCAATTCGGCGGGGTATAGCTCTCTGCGCGGGATACTTTGAAGGAATAGGGAGGAAATTTATGGATTCCTCTCTCTAAAAAAGAGAGGGAGGGGGCGTTCGGTAGTTGTCAAGGCTGTCCCGAAGTTATTTCCGGAAGCGGATTTCCCCGCTGCCGGAAAGCCAAGGGCGAGAAACCGGTCTTTTTCTTGAAGAACTTGCCGAAAGCCGACTGGTCGGAAAATCCGTAACGGTCGGCGATCTCTTTTACATCCGTGTCCGTGCTTTCCAGCCATTTTTTGGCATCGGCACAGATGAGTTCGGACAGCAGGAAATGAGCCGTATGCCCTGTTGTTTTCTTGACGATGCGCGAGAGGTAAGTGGTGGATACGTGAAGCCGATCCGCATAGAAGGCGAGATCGCGGTGCGATCTGTAATGTTCGATCGAGAGTTTCTTGAAGAGGCGGAATATTTCATTCGACCGTTTGAGGTAGGTAGCGGGCAGGTCGTTGTGGCGGGCGACGATATCGGAGAGTTGCAGCAGGAAAAGACTGCACAGGTGGCGGACGATCCCTGGGCGGTATGCGCCGGAGAAGTCCTCGTAGCGGTCAAACAGCGGAAATGTTCGCCGGAGGGATTCGTCGTCCTGTCGGGCGAGGCGGATGGGGGCGAAATCGTGCGCGCGGAGGTACTTGGTGTACTGGTTGTAAAATGTCCCGCCGTCGGTCAGCCGGTCGAAGTAGTCGGGGAAGATGTAGAGACCCCAGAGCCGGAAATGTGTAGACGTCTCTTCGAGACGTCCTGTCATACCGGGTGTAAGGAGGATGAGGTCTTTTGCGCGCAGGGGATGTTTTCCGTGGGTGTCGGTGAACAGGGCGGCTCCGCGGGTGATCAGCAGGAAGAAGAATCCCCTTTCCAGGACAAGGCGGGGGAAGCCTTTCAGTTGTGATTCCTGAAAGCAGGTGTAGGTATCCCGTTCCTGTCCGTTCGGTCGGGCGAGGGCTTCGCGCAAGGATATTTCCATTTTCGGTCGTGTATTTGGCGCAAAAATAAGGGTTGTTTCGTTTCGGACCAATAGCGGTTGCTTTTGTACGAGCAAACTACGGGTGAATATTCCGACCTTCGGGCTTTCTTATCAAGAGAGGGTACCGATATGAATATTTATCTTTTCAGACGCTTGCTCCTGTTTGTTCTTTCGTTGTTTATCAATGCGGTGGGTATTGCCTTTATCACGAAAGGATCGTTGGGGACTTCCCCGATAACCAGTGTGAATTATGTGTTGAGCATGTTTACGTCCTTGACGATGGGACAGTGGACGATCATTGTGAACATTTTGTTCGTTTTCCTGGAATTGCCCCTGATGCGGCGCAAGGATTTGAAGGAGGATTTGCGGATCTTCCTGTTGCAGATCCCCGTTTCGATCTGTTTCGGGCTGTTTATCGACGTGGCCATGAACATGCTCTATTGGCTTGCTCCGACGGATTACCTGAGCAAGATCTGCAATATCCTTATCGGATGTGTCATTCTGGCGGCCGGTATTACCCTGGAAGTGAAGGTCAATGTGGCGATGATGTCCGGAGAATTTTTCGTGCGCGTGATCTCGCGGCGGTTCAAGAAAGATTTCGGGTATGTCAAGTTGGGTTTCGACATTACTTTGGTGGTAATAGCTTGTCTGCTGGCGCTGATCTTCCTTTCCGGCATTCGCGGCGTGCGGGAGGGGACGATCCTGGCAGCACTCACGGTAGGGCCTATCGTTCATTTCCTGACGCCTTACTACCGTTTTCTGGACAAGGGAATAAAAGATGGGAAGTACGCCGAACCGCTGCCCTTGAAAACGGCCAAAAATATCGTCATCACCATTGCCCGCGAGTACGGAAGCGGTGGGCATCTGTTGGGGGAAATGTTGGCGCAAAGGCTGGGAATCAAACTCTATGACAAGGAGTTTATCCGCATGGCTGCGCGCGAAAGCGGGATCGATGAAAACTACATCCTGCAAAACGAACAGTCCATCCCTTCCTTTTGGCTCAAGTGTATCTTTTCTCAAAACAGTGAACAGGCGCTCAAGCACAGTCTTTCGAAAGACGACGTGTTGTTTGTGGTGGAGAGCAAGATCATTCAGGAATTGACTGCCAAGGAGAGTTGCGTGATCGTGGGACGGTGCGCAGACTTCGTGCTGAAGGACTATCCGTACGCCATCCGTGTCTTCTGCTATTCCGATCCGGAAAGTGCCTGCGAACGTTGCGTGCAGGAATACGGCGTTCCCCGGGAAAAGGCGGAGGCCGAGATCAAACGCATCAATCGAAATCGTATCGCCCACTATGAATACTACACCGGGCAGAAGTGGGGAGAGCCGCATCACTACAACCTGATGGTCAATACGGGCAGCATCGGACTGTCTGCCGCTTGTGAACTGATCGAGGATCTGTATCACAATGTGGAAAAGAAAAGCGAAGCGGCTGGCGGCAGCAAGTAAACTTTCGACAGGTTTTTTAGGAAAGCGCGGAAGGGGGTGGGCAGTAGTGGCCTCTTTGTGCGGAGGAAGATATTCTTTTGTATTTTTCGTAACCCCGCCGAGGAAAGACCTCGGCGGGGTTTTTATTTAGGACCCCAGGCTCAGCCTTGCGCCGAGGGCGCCCGATGTGTTTGCCGCGTTTCTTTTCAAAGGCCGAAGGCTCCAAGTTTTTTCATGGCCGCAACAAGGGAAGCAGCCTCGAAATACACACAAGAAAAAGAATTAAAGTTAAAAAAAAGTGTCGTGGTGAAGGCCGGTGTGCCGTTCCCGCTGGGGACAATCGGTCTCCGAAAACGGCTCCCGAAGCCTCTGTACGCGGATAAAACGACCGATTATTTCGACAAAAGTATGCAAACCATTTACAAAAAGCAAATATTTGCAAATAAATATATTGCACCTCATTTAATATTTTCTCTGCCCCATGGATTTTCTTGGAGACATAATCGGTCGTTTAATCGGTCGTTTAAACCAAAAGATTAAACCGCTTTTCGTTAATAATTGACTTGACATACCTTCTCAAAGCACCCCACCGACAAACCCAGTGCTTTTATGAGACCGATGAACAAAATAGGGCTATGCTTGTTCTGCTGTTTGAGCGGAAGTTTTCTTTTTGCACATTCACAAGAAGATACTCTCCAGGTATATTTCCGCCGAGGATATGCTGTATTGGAGCCGGAGTTGCGGGGGAACCGGGAAACCCTCGAAGGGTTGGTAGTCCGTCTGGAGGCCTTCAGGGACGACACGGCTGGATGTGTTTCACAGTTATCTTTGAGGGGAAACGCTTCGCCGGATGGGACGGCTGCGGCCAACGTGCGGCTTACCCGAAAGCGGGTGGAAGCGGTGTTAAGTTATCTGCGTCAGTGGGTGGAAATCCCTGACGGATTGGTAGAGGTTCAGGCAAACGGGTTCGACTGGGAGGGCTTGCAGCTCCGGGTGGAGGACGATCCGGAGTGTCCGGCGCGACAGGAGGTGCTCGAAGTCCTTTCCGATACGCCGGAGTGGATGTACGATGCGCAGGGACGTATCGTGGACGGGCGGAGAAAACGCTTGATGGATCTCCGGGGGGGAGTCCCGTATGGCTATCTTGCGGAGAAGGTCTTTCCGGATTTGCGCAATGTTTCCATCATTTTGTATGGTCAAGGGGACCAACTCCAGGCACAGAAGGAGGCCCCCGATCCTTCTGACGGGAGATCGCAGGCGACGGTTGTCGGAGGGGTCTCCGATACGCAGACGGTCGCTGAGCCGATGGGAGAGGCGGTACCCGAGCAAACGTCTTCGGGAAAGGATCCGGAGGGTGTCCGCAAGGAAGAAATCGCGGGCGATACGCTTGTCCAGCCACCGTGGCATCGCTTGGCCATCAAGACCAACCTGCTTTACGATGCGATCCTGATGCCTTCCCTGGAAGTGGAATACCGGATCGACGACCGCTGGTCGGTGGCTGTGGAGGGCAGCGTGGCCTGGTGGAAGCGCGATAGGCGGCACAAATACTATCAGATCGCGACGATCCTGCCCGAGGGGCGCTATTGGTTCGGGACGAAGAAGCCTTGGCACGGGCATTACGTGGGGGTGTTTGCCGGGGGCAGTTGGTACGACCTGGAGAACGGCGAGAGGGGGTACAAGGGCGAATTTTTCACCACGGGGGTCAGCTACGGCTACATGTTCCCCATCGGGCGCTCGCTTTCGATCGAAGCGGGGCTCGGGGTGGGCTTCCTTTACACGACTTACGAAGAGTATTTGCCCATCGACGGGCATTACGTCTATCAGCAGACCAGCCGGACGAACTGGTTCGGCCCGGTGAAGGTCAAGCTGGCGTTGGTATGGAGACTGTGGGACGGCAAGAAAGGAGGTCGGCGATGAAATACAAGGGTATTTTCTTGGCCGTGTTGTTGGGCGGCCTGACGGGATTGGCCGGTTGTCGCAAGGATCTTTGCTACGACCACGACAAGCATGCCCTGACGGCAAATGTCCTGTTGCAACCCGAGTGGGAGAAGGAATGGGAACGCGACTACGGAAAGGGTTGGTCGGACAACTGGCCGCAGGAATACGGCATGGAGTACGACGAACTCCGCCCGGAGGCGGCTACCGGGATTGCTTCTTTTGTCTACCACCAGGACGGTTCGCGTTCCGAACGCCATCATCCGGCTCATGGAGGGGAATTGCCGATGACGGCCGGAGAAAAGTCGCTCCTTTTGCACAACGACGATACGCGCTACATCGTTTTTGACGGTCTGGAAAATTCGGCCCAGGCGACGGCCTCGACCCGCACCCGTACCCGTTCGACTTACAGCGAACTCCATGCGGACGAAAAGACGGTCAATGCCCCCGACATGCTTTACGGTGCGTGGATAGACAGCTATACGGCTGTCCCGACCCAAGATCCGACGCCTCTTGCGGTAACGATGCGGCCTTTGACCTATACGTATTTGATCCGCTACGAGTTTGCCCAAGGGCTTGAGCACGTAACCTTGGCCCGGGGGGCGCTCTCGGGGATGGCGCAGTCGGTGTATTTGCAGAACGGCAGTACGGGTTCGCAGGTAGCGACGGTGCTTTTCGAGTGCGAGTTGAAGGAATACGGCGTGGAAGTGCAGCTCTCTTCGTTCGGAGTGCCGGATACCCCCGGAGATCATTACACCCGGCAGGGAGGGGCGCGGCAGAACCTCAACCTGGAGGTGATGCTCAAAAACGGGAAACTCAAGACCTTCGACTTCGATGTAACCGACCAGTTGGCTTCCCAGCCGCGCGGCGGGGTGATCACGGTCGGCGGACTTACCGTGACCGACGACGAGGCGGGGGGCGATGCGGGATTCCAGGTCGAGGTGGACGACTGGGGGCCGTATGAGGACATCGTATTGCCGTTGGACGGGAAAAGAAATGGAAAGACAATAAAACATTAACTAAAAACACAAAAACAAAGATGAAGAGAAATTTATGGGCTTTCATGGCCATGACGGTTGCACTGGCCGGTTGCACCAAAACGGAAATGGTCGATCGGTCCGGAAATACTCCGATCGGCTTTGCAAATGCGTACATCGGCCATCCGGTCGATTCGAGAGCGGTCTCGCTCATCGAAAAAGCGAACATCAGCGAATTCATCGTCTATGGCGGTTATACCGACATGACCCATGTATTCGACGGGGTGTCGGTTACAGGTACGCCCGAAACGGACGACTGGACCTATGGCACCACGCGTTATTGGGTAGCAGGCCAGACGTACAAGTTTGCCGCGTATGCTCCCTCGGCAGCGGGCAGCAACGGGACGGTGGCCACCGATTTTGCCAACGGTGCGCTGAATTTCACGGGCTATACCTCCGATCCGACCCATCAGAACGACCTGATCTATGCCACGGCGGGGCAAACGACCGACGATCCCCTTACGGTGGCTCCGGACAAGATCCAGTTCAAATTCTCCCACCTGCTCTCGATGATCAAGTTCACCTTCAACAGCGGTTTCGGCAACGATATTACCGTTACGGTGGAAAATCTCAAGGTTTCCGGAATGGTTTCCCAGGGCGACTACACCGGCAGTACGGCTGCCTGGACCCCTGGTGCGGCCGTCGTGGAGCCTTCGGCGCCTTTCAGCGAGTTGGCCAGTCAGCAGGCGGTCAATACTGCCAGTGGAAATACGAGCGCAGCGAGCGTCGATTTTGCAGTGATCCCCCAGACGATCGTGGGAGCCTCCGGATCGGGAACACAGGTGGCCGTTTCTTTCGATGTGAAAGTCCAGGACAGTTCCGACAATTACATCGTGGGCAGCGCGGATGCCGGAGTAACCGTTACCTCGACCTTGCCCGGTTACACCTGGACGGCCGGCAACCGCTACAACTATTCCGTAACGATCAAGGGCGAAAACGTAGGGCTGTATCCCATCGAATTCGGTACGCCGGACGTAACTCCCATTACGGATGCCGATTTTGACGGCAACGACGAAGTTACCCTCCCTTGACGATGGCTTTTTTCCGCCGGGGAAGGCCGGTGGAAGGTGCGATCGCGCAAAAGCGACCTGAAGGCTTT
>ULVW01111398.1_pt1 | contig 18826 bp, 19 predicted proteins | sample 1959801 | NCBI WGS metagenome assembly ULVW01 (sample SAMEA4835796, study PRJEB28245) | human gut metagenome | biome: gut microbiome; material: fecal sample | place: Denmark | collected 2008
GAAAAGCTCGAAAAAGTTCATAAAACAAGAAAAAACCGCCCAAAAACAGGCGGTTTTATGGAAAGGAAATCATATATTGATAGAATTTCCTCCTATGGTTGCAAATGCGAGGCTGCGGTTGCAAACGGACACCCACGGTTGCAAATCAAGGGGTGCGGTTGCACTGGCAAACTTTTACCGCAAGAAAGAAGAATTGCACCGTAGAGTTTATCTTTATGAACGAGATTTCCTTTCAGCGCTTAGACGAATTCATTCTGTTTTACAACGGCAATTGCCCTCACAGATATAATGGGTTTAAAACTCCGGACTGTACAGAAAAATGCTTGTAGAATCAATGGGATTGGGGAAATAATCAAAAATGTTGAGGGTTCAAATCATTTTATTTTTCGAATTAAAATTCACATTTTTAAATAATAATTGTAACGTGTCCAGTTGGGGAATATGGTTATTATTCAAAAACCATTGGTAATACAACAAAAAATCGGTGTAGAATCTGAATTTCTGGACAGCCAGGTTCAAATTTCTGCACCGATTCAGATTCACTCGAAGCATTCTTTTTGAAGAAACCTATGAAATACCCTAATATCTGCAGCTTTGTCCATATTTTTTATAGCTTTTTCTGTGGCGGGAAAGTATCCATAGATGTCATCTTCTTCAAATGGCAAATGAGCAACAATCAAATGCTTAGGTTTTATTAATGATTCAATCGCAGCTCTGCCTTTCCTTAAGGTGACCCAAGGAAAATTCATAATAGATATACCTATTCTTTCGTTTCGTGTTTCATCTAGAAGTTTTTCATCGCATATTTCACAATCTCCGGAGACCAGTATAGTTTGATTTGCTCCTTTAATTATCACACCATAGTGTTCCACATCTTTGTATTCTTTTCCTGCATGAGACAGTTTTATAAAGCGCAGTTTAATATCACCTATGCATATTTCCTGTTTGTCTAACACACCTTCCGGCAAAATCACCTTTGTGCTTGGCCATGTTTTTATGGCCTTTGCGGTTAGTTCTGCGGAGTAATGATCCTGATGTTTATGGGTAAAAGCAATCACGTTAGGAACACCGAGTATTTCATCTCCAAAAATCGCCTCAACCATGCAATCATTAAGTGTAGAAAAACCCGGGAGTCCTTCATTGTGTAGAGCATCCACCCAAATTACAGTGCATCCAATCTCTATTGAAATACCCGAATTTGCCACAAATGTGATAACAGTATTCTCACTATTCATAGTTAAAAATCGTTTTCATTATTTCTTCACAAGATATATTTCCAAAATAGTCATAAAGGGTGAATCCGTGCAATACAGAATTAACCGTATTTCTATCATACTCTTTACCAAGCATCTGGTCGACAACTTCCTGCGGATCTTTGCGCGAAAGAAAATCACCACAAAATGCAATACTATGAATTCTCCCAGATTCAACCTGTAAATATACTTCCAGTAAACCTCCAGCAAATCGATGCCTGTTTTTCATAGTATATGGTGGCGATTTTCCAAAGTTCCACTCCCAAGCATCATATTTTTCAGATTTCAGCTTCAAAATGGAAGCTATTTCTTCATCTGTTAGATTAATTTGTGAAAAACCTTGTCCAACTAATTCTTTTTTTAAGAGCGCCCAAAACTCATGAACATTCATATTTACGTTAAGGAAGCTTTTAATATTGCCAGTTCTGCTGCAGACAGACTTTGTGCTCTTCGACTCAAACTTTGTGGGGTCGACATTCAGTGCGCCTGAAAGCATTCTGCTATCTGTATCAAATAGCAACGTGCCGTGATGTAGTATTCTGTCACGCACTATGCGTTGAGCTGTCCCGGAAACCTTATGGCCAGCGACAAGTATATCATTACGGCCAGAGGCTTCGGCTTTTAGCCCCATAGATTTCAGGGCATCAACTATCGGTTGTAAAAACCGATCAATTGTAAGATCTTCTGCATTACCTACATCCGTGATGAACGAATAATTAATGTTACCAAGATCGTGGTAGACTGCGCCGCCGCCTGTTGAGCGTCTTATAACCCTAATTCCATGTTCATCAACAAACTTGCTGTTAATTTCTGCCTCGGCTATCTGATTCCGACCTACTACTACTGTTTTGTCATTCTGCCACAGGATAATATAATTCCCATTTCTGCGGTTTGTCAGAATATATTCTTCAAATGCAAGATTATACGCAGGGTCGTTCGAATTTGTTTCAAGATATGATATTACCTGCATCGTGATTACCTTCATTATTAGTTCAATTTCCCGGCAGTTGGCTTGCCGGGAAATCTTAATAGGAGGGAAAAATAGCACTGGGTATTTGTTGCCCATTATTTAGAAAGAACAGAAACTCATACACACGGAGCCAACATTCCGTAGAAAACTCTGATTAATACAACACTTCTTCAACGTTAGGAACAATTAATTCTTATTGTGAATTGCCTTCTTATCAACTGCGAGAACTGCTTCACGGAAACCTTCTGCTATGGTAGGATGGCAGTGAATTGTTCCCACCAGTTCGTCAGTTGTTGCCTCAAGCTTCATTGCAAGAGCGGCTTCCTCGATCAGGTCGGTTGCATGTGCTGCAAGAATATGAACGCCAAGAATTTCGCCATACTTGGCATCTGCAACGACCTTAATCATGCCGTCGGTATGTCCCATAACCAGACTTCTGCCATTTGCGGAGGTGGGGAATCTGCCGACCTTGACATTCAGGCCCTTTGCCTTTGCAGCATCTTCGGTGAGACCTATGCAAGCAAACTCGGGACCTACATACGCGCAGGAGGGGCTGGTAGCAGCATCAAACTTAACTGCTCCGCCCATGGCGTTTTCAGCAGCAGCCTCGCCCATTGCCATGGCAGCATGAGCCAGCATGAGCTTGCCGTTGCAGTCGCCGATTGCGTAAACGCCGGCAATATTTGTTTCAAGATAGTCATCTACCTTAATATAGCCATTATCCTCAGCAATGCCTGCATTATTAAGGCCGAGCTTTGCAGTATTGGGCCCGCGACCTACGCAAACCAGGACCTTTTCAGCATCAAAGGTCTTCTTGCCGTCTGCACATTCAACCTCGACCACTGCGCCCGTGCCACCGTCTGTTACAGAAAGAACTTTGCTTCCCGTGAGAATTTCCATACCCTTGTCCTCTAACTGGGCGCGAACCATGGCAGTCAGTTCTGCATCCATGAGAGGCAGAAGCTTATCCTGCGCTTCAACAACGGTGACCTTTGTGCCAAATGTGTTGTAAACGCTGCCCAGCTCAAGGCCGATAACACCGCCACCTATGACAAGCAGGCTTTCGGGGATGTGGTCCATGGTGAGAGCGCCTGTTGAATCAATCACGGCTGAGCTTTCCTTAACTCCGGGAATGCCTGGAATTATGGGGTAAGAACCAGCTGCAATGATTATCTTATCGGCTGAATAATCCTTGCCTTCAACGGTTACGGTCTTGGGGCCTGTGAATACGGCCTCGCCCTCGACGAGCTTTATCTTGTTCATCTTTATCAGGGCCTTTACGCCGCTGGTAAGCTTTGCCGTAACGGAAGCACGGTTATTCTGAACTGCGCTCCAATCAACCTGCACATCCTTGCCTATAATACCGCAGGATGCAGACTTTGTGGCTGCTTCATAAACTTCCGCACTGTGCAGGAGCGCCTTGGTGGGCATGCAGCCGCGGTTAAGGCAGGTGCCGCCGATTTCTGCTTTTTCAATCAAGGTTACCTTGCCGCCCAACTGTGCTGCGCGGATTGCGGCAACATAACCGCCGGGGCCGCCGCCGACAACCAGAACGGTTCTGGGGTCTTCCTCTTTGGCGACTTTAGGTTCTGTGGAAGCAGCAGAGGCTGCCTGAGCTGCTACAGGTGCTTCCTCACCCACGGTTTCGCCTGCTGCACCAATATATGCTATAACGCTCTTGCAAGGAGCAGTCTCACCCTCTGAAAGAAGAATCTTCAGTAGAATGCCGTCTGTGTCTGATTCTATATCGTTAGTCAGCTTATCTGTTGCGACTGAGAAAAGAACATCTCCCGCTTTAACAGCGTCGCCTTCTTTGAATTTCCACTCTTCAATTGTGCCCTCGGTCATAGTAAGGCCGAGCTTGGGCATTAAAACTTTTGTGGCCATAATGATTAGTATTTCCTTTCAAATAGCAATGGCACTGAAAACGGATGGAGGGAAACCTACATCCGTTTTGCATTGCATCATGCCAATAACAGATACGGATTCTCCAGCAGCTCTACTATACGCTGCATGAACTTGCATGCCTGCACACCATCAACAACTCGGTGGTCTGCAGTAAGGCAGAGATTCATCATGGGACGAATAACAATTTCGCCGTTGAACACAACAGGTGTATCCACCATGTCACACACGCCGAGGATGGCCAGTTCAGGCTGGTTGATAATAGGGCTAAAATTACGAACCCCGAATGCACCGAGAGATGATATGGTGAATGTACCACCTGTCATATCCTCCATTGCAATTTTTCCGTCTCTTGTTGCCTCAATCAGTGCCTCGGTTTCCTGAGCAATCTGAGCAAGGCTCTTGGTATCGGCAGACTTTACATTGGGCACGATCAGACCATCACCCTTTGCAACCGCAAGCCCCATGTTGACATGCTTGTGATGAGTAAGCATATTGTCCTTAAAGCTTGCATTCAGGTCGGGGAATTCAGTAAGCGCAGTTGCGACAACTTTCATAAGTATGTGGTTATAGGTGATCTTTATGCCCTTTGCCTTCATGGGCTCCTTAAGGCGTGCTCTGAGGGCTTTCATCTCAGTTACATCAACCGCATAGGTGAAGGTAACACGAGGAGAAGTTATCCATGATGTAACCATATTGGACGCAATTGCTCTGCGCAGAGGATTAACCTTGACGGGCTTTTCGTCGTTGCTTTCCACAGCTTCCTCTGCTACAGGTGCTACTGTACTTGCACTGGCGGCAGCCAGCACGTCAGCCTTCATTATACGACCTTTTACATCAATTGAGCTTACATCAACACCGTATTCAGCTGCAAGCTTTGCGGCCATGGGGCTGGTCTTGGGTCCAGCAATATAGGATTCAACATCACGGGCAAGCACAACGCCCTTCGGACCAGTGCCCGAAATGAGGGAAAGGTCGTAGTCTTTTTCCTTTGCCAGCTTCTTTGCATAGGGTGAAGCCAGAACATACTCACCTGCTGCGCGGGTAACAGGTGCTGCAGTCTTTTCACAGCAGGGTGCTGCGGCAGATGTAGCTGTAGATGCAGGTTCAGCATGTACTGCGGTAGTATCATTATCAACTACCTCACCCGCTGCGCCAATATATGCTATGACGCTCTTGCAGGGAGCTGTTTCCCCTTCGGGAAGTAAAATCTTAAGCAGTACACCATCGGTGTCAGCTTCTATGTCGTTTGTGAGCTTATCCGTTGCAACAGAAAACAGGATGTCTCCCGCCTTAACGGCATCGCCCTCTTTGAGTTTCCATTCTTCAATGGTGCCCTCAGTCATAGTCAGACCGAGCTTAGGCATCAACACTTTTGTTACCATAAAAGTTCTCCTTCCGCAGAATCAAAACATTCCCTTAATGCCCTTGACCAAATCTTCGGGATAAATCTTAACCATCTTCTCGAGGGTGGTAGCAAAGGGAATGGGACAGAAGGGGGCTCCGTAGCGCAGCACAGGAGCATCGAGGTGCTCAATCATTTCTTCTGCAACAACTGCGGAGATTTCCGCGCTGACGCCTGCCTGTTTTACTGCCTCATGGCAGATAACGAGTCTGTGTGTCTTCTTTACGGACTCGAATACGGCCTCACGATCCCAAGGAGAAACGGTGATAAGGTCAATGACCTCAGCCTCTATTCCCTCTTTTGCCAATTCCTCAGCAGCACCGAGGGCGGCCTTCATACCGATTGAATAGGAAACTATGGTAACATCCTTGCCTTCACGGACAACCTTTGCCTTGCCAATGATGTAAGGAACTTCGTCCTCTATCTCAGGCATGTTACCCTTTTCTTTGTATAGAACCTTGTTTTCAAGGTAAATAACAGGATCGTTGGAGCGGATAGCTGCCTTGAGTACCATCTTTGCATCATACGGATTAGAAGGAGCAACAACCTGAATGCCGGGAATATGCATCAGCCAACCTTCAAGAGACTGGGAATGCTGTGCAGCACCGCCGCCGGACATGCCATCGGGAGCACGCATAACTAGAGGCATTTTGCACTGGCCACCGAACATATAGCGTATCTTTGCCATCTGATTGTTTACTTCGTCCATGCAAACACCGACGAAGTCGATGAAGTGCATATCAACGACGGGGCGCGCGCCTGCAAGAGCCGCTCCGACACCTCCGCCGCAGATAAAGGTTTCAGAAATGGGAGTGTCAAGCACACGGCCGGGAAACTTCTGACCCAGGCCCTTGAACTGACCGAAAATACCACCTTGACGAGCAATATCCTCACCCATTACAAACACTTTATCATCAGCAGCCATTTCCTCAGACATAGCTTCCAGAGTAGCCTGGGCAAAACTTAATTTACGCATTTTCTTTCCTCCTTAGTCTTCGTAAACATACTTCATGAAGCTGTTCTCATCGGGGAACGGGCTGTTAATAGCAAATTCCTTGGCAGCCTTAATCTTCTCGTCGCACTTAGCATCTATTGCGTCACATTCTTCAACTGCCATAATGCCTGTCTCAGCCATCTTCTCACGGAACTTCTTGAGGGGATCGGTATCACGGAAAATCTGTTGGGTTTCTTCCTTTTTGCGATAAAGCTCAGGGTCACCGACAAAGTGGCCTTCTATACGATAGGTCTTAGCTTCGATGAAAGTGGGGCCTTCACCAGCGCGTGCACGCTCAACCGCTTCTTTTGTTGCTTCGTATACTGCAAAGGGGTCTTGTCCGTCAACTACAACACCGGGAACATGGTAGCCTGCTGCACGGTCGGAAATATTCTCGACATTGCAGGTAGTGCGGTAAGGAGTGGTAGATGCCCAACAGTTCATTTCATTTACGAAAATCACGGGCAGTTTCCATGCAGAGGCAACATTCATTGCTTCATGGAAGGTACCGCGGTTTGAGGCACCATCACCGAAAAATACAACTGCAACCTGATCGGTCTTTAGAACATTCTTGAATGCAAGTGCTGCGCCAGTAGCAAGGTTATAGCCTCCACCTACCACACCATTTGCACCCAGCATGCCGATGGAGAAATCAGCAATATGCATGGAGCCGCCACGACCCTTGCACAGGCCAGTTTCCCTGCCGAAAATTTCAGCCATCATTTTATTAACATCCGCGCCCTTTGCGACACAATGACCGTGGCCGCGGTGGGTAGATGCAACAACATCATCATCGCGCAGTGCTGCGCAAACGCCGGTGGCTATGGCTTCTTCGCCTATGTAAGAATGAGTAAATCCGGGAATTTCACCCGCTAGAAAATCATGCTTAACGAGCACTTCAAAATGTCGGATTGTAGACATTGTTTCATACAGTTTTTCTGCAAATTCTTTTGTATATGTGTTGTCCATTTGAAAAACTCCTTTCAAATTATACGTAAAGATATCGTTCAGTCTGCCATTAGAATTACATGGGCAATATCCATTATTAGTGGCATTGTCATTAAGGCATCACTTATGTAGAACCCGTTGATTGAATATAATAATCAACCGTTCATTAGCATTCCGCCATCGCAGTTGAGGTTCTCTCCCTGTATAAAACTTGCAGCATCGGAAGCCAGGAACAGGATGCTGCTTGCAACTTCACTGGGATCAGCAGCTCTGTGAAGGTTCATTGCAGCAAGGATTGCATCTTCCTTGGCACCTACCAGCTTACCTGCAACCATAGGAGTCTTTGTATATGCAGGACAAACGCTATTACAGTAAATATTCTTCCCGGAACCTGCCTTCGCAACGCTTTTCGTGAGACTGATAACACCTGCCTTGGATGCTGCATAGGCCGCGGTTCCTAGATAACCGCCGCCAACCTTTCCTGCAATGGAGGCAACATTCACTATGCGACCGCCTCCGTTTTCAGCCATGGACTTAAACACTATCTGGCAAGTCAGGAATACCGAAGTCAAATTGGTATTCAGAACCTTGTTCCAATTTTCCAGAGTAAGCTCTGAAAAATCGTCGGTGTTTACGATCCCTGCGTTATTTATAAGTACATCAACCTTGTTTTCTGTCACAATACGCTCAAAAACTTTCTGAACGCTGTCAGCACTGCCAAGGTCACAAAGGTAATAGCTTGCCCGGTCCTTTCCCAGCTTTTCGCAGGCAGCTTCTGCCTTCTCTTTGTTGCGGCCAATAAGAACTACCTTGCCGCCCAGTTCAACACACTGCGTAGCAACAGCAAAACCTATACCCTGGGTGCCGCCGGTTATTACGATTGTTTTTCCTTCAAAGCTAATGTTACTAAGATACATTTTTCTACCTCGAATCATGATAATGTTTGTTTAACACTACTGTAAAAATTTATATATACTGACTAGCTCAAGTTTTATTATCTGCTTAGAGCGCTTCTCAATGTTTCATCTATATATGAGTAGCGCTTTCTCAACGAGCGCATACAACTTTGAGCAAATAACATACAATACTATTATTAGCGTGAATGTTCACTTGTTTATTTCAATAGACTTACAGGTTAATATACAAAACAGAGGGCGTTGAGTGCCCCCTGTTCTAATCAAAAAACAATTAGCTATAACATTAATCGCCTTTAATGTCGGATAGCTTTTCTCAAAATGTCATTTAAGGAACTCAATAATGTCGCTGTTGAATTTTTCTGGAGCATTCATCATCATATGGTGTGAACCTGTTCCAACACCGGGGAAGCGGCTCCATTTGCAATCTTTTATTACGCTAACCATCCATTTGCAGCATTCCTCTGTAGTGGCATGGCTTACATCACCGCTTATCAGCAAAGTCGGAACTTCAATTCTTGGGATAACATCACGCCAGTCCTGATTAATGTGATCACGCATCAGCTTAGGCAGGAAATCAATTGCCTGCTCCTGTGCCACTTGATCGTAGATATACTGCTTTTCGGGGCTTTCAGGAAAAAGACCCAACCGGAAATAACGGTCAAATGCGCTAAAGCCCTCTTCCCATCCTGAATTGAAAGAGTTGCAAAGCTGCCACAGGTCAATGCGCTGTCCACCATAAAGTCTGACTTCCTCTTCAGTGTCAGCGGGATTTGCCCAGAGGAATGGTGCCTCATCCACAAGGATAAGCTTCTCGATGTCGTTCTGCCCGAACAAGTCGATGTAGCACCATATCACACTGCAGCCCATCGAGTGCCCCAACCAGTATGCCTTTTCAACACCAAGTGACTGGAAAAACTCATTTGCGTCTTTAGCAAGGCGTGAGAGTCTCTGACCATACGGTGGATGCTCAGACTCACCATGACCTCTGTGTTCGAGAATATATACATGGAAATGCTCACTGAGAGCGTCAATATTAAGGCAATACTCTTTTGCGCTGCCACTCCAACCAGGCATTATCAGCAGCGGCTTACCTTCTCCTTTGTGAACAACATGAAGTTTTACATTGTCAGATGTAGTAAACCAAGACTCATTTACCTGAACAGAATTCGGATATGTATACATTTCGCTATACCTCCCTATTTGCTTGCATGCTTAAGCCTGTAGCTTTGATAAGAGTCATATGCAACAACGGTAATAAGAACTGCTCCGCTTACAACCTGCTGCCAGTAGTCGCTGACACCTGCCATTACAAGTCCATTTTTCAGAACGCCCATAATAAGTGCGCCAAGAAGTGCAGAGGTTATTTTACCAGAGCCTCCAGAGAAGCTGATGCCGCCGATTATTACAGCTGTGATAACATCCATTTCAAAGCCGGCATAGGAGTTAGCGTTACCCTGACCAACACGAGCACACATGATGAGTCCTGCAAGACCCGCCATAAAGCCTGCAATAAGATAAGAAGCACGCTGAATCTTCTCGGTTTTAATGCCTGAAAGCTTTGCTGCCTCGATATTACTTCCAACTGCATAGAAATGACGTCCGTGGTAAGTTTTCTTCATAAACCATGCTGCTACAATATACAGCACGATCATAATAATAACGGGGTATGGAATTGTGCCAAAGAGCTCACCCTTTGACAAATTCTTAAATTCCTCAGGAACGCCGTAAATAGATACGCCATTGCATATAAGATAACCTGCGCCCTTTACTGCCGTCATAATGCCAAGGCCACAAATCATGGGAGGAATTTTGGTCTTCGTAATTAGGAAGCCCTGGATATAGCCGATTATTGTAGTAGCAATTAACGCAACCAGTGCAGATACCCAGCTGTCAACATTCATGTTAACCATCAGATATGCTGCAATAATAGTTGAGAAGGACATGACAGAGCCGCAACTGATGTCAATGCCGCCTGCAATGATAACAAGACCGCCGCCTATGCCTGCAATAGCTATCATGGACACCTGACGCAGGATAGTCATAAGTGAATTAACTTTTAAAAAATTTGGAGTAATGATACCGAACAATGCAATCAGTGCAATCAAAATGAATACCATTCGGTATCCTTTTACTATTTTTTTAATGGATGTACTCATGGTGTATTCTCCTGTATTCCTGAAGCAAGCTTCAGGATTTCTACTTGTGAAAAGTCTTTTTTATCAAGTTCACCGGTGCATTTTCCTTCATGCAGAACTATCATTCTGTCAGGAACACCCATTAGCTCCTCCATATCGGAGGATACCATAATGACCGCCATGCCCTTTTCAGTGAGCTCATTCATAAGCTGGTAAATTTCCTGCTTTGCGCCGACATCAATACCTCGAGTTGGTTCATCAAATATCAACACATCCGCTTCGGCCAACAACCATTTTGCAAGAACAACCTTCTGCTGATTGCCACCCGAAAGAGTCTTTGCCAGCACATCGACATGTGGCAGCTTTATACGAAGTCGGTTTACAATTTCTTTTTGTTTTTCTTCCTCTGTTTTGAAGTCTATTACGCAATACTTGCTTAGCTTTTCAAGAATGCATATAGAAATATTGAAACCAACATCTTTTTCCAGCATAAGTCCGTGCAGCTTTCTATCTTCCGGAATAAGTCCAATTCCGTTTTTGATTGCCTGCGATGGATTACTTATGTTTACTTTCTTACCTTTAATCAGTATTTCTCCGCTTTCAAGCTTCTGCGCACCGAATATGGTATTTACTAACTCAGATCGGCCTGCGCCGACAAGGCCGCCAATGCCGAGTATCTCACCGGCTCTGACGGAGAAAGATACATTTTTTACACCCTCAGCAACGATATTTTTTGCTTCAAGCACAACATCACCGATTTTAGAATTGCGCTGGGGATAAGTTGCACCCAGCTCACGGCCTACCATAAGCCTTATGAGTTCGTCTTTATCCGTATCGCAAGTATTCATGGTTTTTACCCATTTTCCGTTACGGAACACAGATACTCTGTCTGAAATCTGGAAAACCTCGTCGAGTCGATGTGACACATACACAATTGTTACGCCTTGATTCTTCAGCTCCCTCACTAATTGTAGAAGCGTCTCAACTTCATTTTCGCCCAAGGGTGCAGTAGGTTCGTCCATTATGAGAAACTTAACATTTCTTGACAGAGCTTTTGCAATAGCAACTAACTGCCTGTTAGCAGTTTTTAAGTCCTCAACAATATCAGTTGCCTTAAAAGCTGTTATGTTCATGCTATCCAAAATGCTCTGTGCGTTAGCATTAACTGTCTTCCAGTCAATAATTCCGCTTTTTCCGGGCTGCACACCCATGTAAATGTTTTCGGCGACGGAGACATGTGGGGCAAGCACAAGCTCTTGATAGATAACTTCAATGCCCAGTTTTCTGGATAGGCCGGGATCCATAGAAGCAATTTCTTCCCCATTTACAATTATCTTGCCTTCTTCAGGCTTCGCTGCGCCCGACATTATTTTGATTAATGTAGATTTTCCGGCACCATTTTCACCGCATATTGCATGCACTTCGCCCGGCTTAAATTCAAGCGACACATCATCAAGAGCCACAACACCGGGATAGGTTTTGGTTATATTTTTCAGTTCAACAATATAGTCCATAATATCCTCGCTGTGAAAATAACTGTATCGAATATTTCAAAATTACAAATACACGATTTTACGAATATAATAAAGTGGCCGCCGTTGCTGGCGGCCATTCCTGTGGTTACATTACTTGTATTTTTCTACGTTGCTTGCGTCAATGATGAATGGTGCGGGATACTCATATGCATATGCTACATCCTCACCGTCCAAGCATGCAATAGCGACGTCGACTAGAGCCTTGCCTGCTGCAACTAGGTCATAGCCGATTGTTGCTTTGAATACGCTGTTTTCTTCTGCAATACAGGTAACTGCACTTGCGCTGCCGTCCATTCCGAATGCGGATACTTTGTCGCCGCCGATGCCTGCATCCTTCATAGCTTCAGACACGCCGATTGCAATTGCATCGCAGAAGCATACGAATACATCAACATCGGGCTCAGCAAGCAGTACCTTCTCAGCCCAGTCATAGGCCTTTGCGGTGCTGTTGAGGTCCTCGGTAATGCCTACGTCAACTGCGTTGGGAACCAGCTCCATGAACTTGGTGACCATACCGTCACAACGAGTTGCCATGGATTCAACAGAGGAAATGGTGCCGAATGCAACCTTGATTTCTTCCTTGTCAGCCAGGTTCTTTGCCACATAGTCAGCAGCCATCTCTGCAATCATTTCGCCTTCAACATAGTTGTCGGAAACGATTTCGGAGGTATGATAGGTGTTGCCGAAGCAGTAGCAGATGAGGGGAATTCCTGCTTCCATGCATGCCTTGCTTATATCCTCGGTTGCCTCAGCGCTGTAATAGCAGCAGATAACTGCGTCAACACCAGAGTTGATGTAATTTTCAATGAGACGAATGTCTTCGCTGGATGTGTTGTTGGAGGATGTGATAGTGTAGTTGCAGTTACGTTCTGCGCAACGCTCTTCACAGCCTTTTGCAGTGGTGACATAGTATTCGTTTGCCATATCAACAAACATAACACCAATGTCATAAGGGTCTCGACCTGCGTCCTTAGAGGTATCAACTACGAGCTGGTCAAGCGCAGTAAGTGAAAACTCTTCCGGAATAACGATTTTTGCAGTTTTGTCTCCCTGCTCAGCATCTTCGCTGTTCGAAGCGCAACCCGTGATGCACACGAGCATGGCCAGAGCCATAAGCAGAGCAATAATTCTTCGGTTCTTCATGATTTTTTCCTCTCTTTTAATCTAATTCTTTATTTTTTGCTCATCATCTGAGCTTGGTTCCCATATTACAGTTGCAGGATATCCGCCGTCAACACACTACCGCAATTACCGATACCCGTTAAAGCCAAGTTTCTGTCACAAAACTCACCGTATGTCATCAAATATACTCATTATTTAGAGCAAATTATATTGTAATACAAGTTCTCTAGTTGTAATACTACACGCCTTATTCTGATATTTCAAGCTTTTTTTACATAATTATATTTGTTCTCCTATTTGCACAAATTCCCGTTACTCCATTATGCAAATTTGCCAAAAACAATTGATATTACACCGCCGCGAACACTTTTTCTATCAAATTATCTAAAGCCTATCAATTGCTGCTCCCTACAGCATTATTTGCTTGCAATATGGCAATAATCGCACATCAAAAAATATTGTTGATAAAGTAACATATTTATGATATAATTTATTTTTATGATACAATTCGTTGAAAATTGGTAAAAATCATTATTTGTTTGAGGTATTGATATGTCTAGTGGATTCGAACTGTCCAGGACAGAGCAAACAGCGGAAAAGCTTATTTCAATGATAATGAATGAACGCCTTTTCAAACCCGGAGAGAAACTACCGAACGAAGAAGCTCTTTCTAAAGAGCTGGGTGTCAGCAGGGTTACTCTGCGCGAGGCTATACGTACGCTCGGAGCTCAAGGTTTAGTTGAGACCAAGAGGGGTGTTGGTACCTTTGTAACTACAAACGAAAAAAAACTGTGTAGCAACCTATTGGGGCTTAATGAGCTTTCAGCAAAAGTGTCCAAAGAGCTATTCGAGATGAGGCTAATCTGCGAACCGGAGGCAGCATATTATGCCACACTGCGTGCCACTGATGAAGAACTTGCAGAAATACGAGAGCGGATGTTGGAAATTGAGTACTATGTTGAGCATAGTCTGCCTCGAACCATTCCGGAGCAAGCTTTTCACAACGCCATCGCAAAAGCAACGCATAATTCTTATATGAGCAATCTTATGCCTATCCTTAACAGTTCTATTGAAGAGGTCGTTGAAAAGCTTGATGAAGCAACCGACATCATTCCAATATCCCTTGCAGACCACAGATTGATTGTAGAGATGATGGAGTCTCGCAACGCCATCGGTGCAAGAGCAGCTATGTATGTTCATATGTGCCATGCTTTCAACATTACCGGTTTTAATATGGAATAACAGACCCTCCTTTTTATACACTCCTATGCGTTTTTATAGCTGTTTCTGCTGAAACCTCATTGAAATGTATGTTTAACGAGAGAATACTGAATTTAGGCAGGATTGACGATGGATAATACTGAAAAGAAAAAAGAACAGATGCATGTGATATCATATGCTTTCTGAAAAAAGCATCAGCTTTTTTTGCTTTTCAGAAAAAGCATTAGCTTTTGTTATCAAGTGTCCGTTTTGTTTGCAAATGCTTATTTTGCTTAGGTTTGCTTTTGGTCGGTTAAATTCGGTTTCGGTCGGTTTTTCTGCTTTTTAATGATATCCGAAAAACTCATGAGGCCACCGCACACACACGTGCACGCGCGCGTTGTTTGCGCGCTTGCGCGCTCTGTATCTGTTTCTATTTCTTCTTCTATTTCTTTTTCTCTAAGGTACCCTATAGGTGACCATAGGGTACCTATAGGGGGGCTATTCTTCATCGTTCCAGCGCTTACGAGCTCCGCTGCGGCCGGCCTGTACTTGCTTTTCGTAATCGTCAAATGCCTCGTCAATATATGGTTTCATCGTGCAGAACACAACATTTGCAAGCTGATCAAGTTCAGGGAATGAACCGTCATCAAAATACGCAAAAGCAGCTTTTAGCCCTTTACCGACAGCCTCATCTGGGATCGAGTCTATAGTTGCCTTGCTGCTCAAAAAGCACTTAAACCAAGTAGGTCGTTTATTCATTTGTTTCTCCCTCTCATAGCTCCAGTATTTCTTGTCCGTTATCCAGCGCCTCAAGCTCCTTAAGTCTGTCCTTCACGACGCGGATCGTTTTCCTGTTGGTGACCATTCGGGCATCTGCCCGGTGTATGTATCTGCGTATCTCGTACCGCTCGCAATCGGGCGACGGCAGAAAGTACCCGTTATCCGACGAAAGGATCATTGAGCCGTTTCTTCGTTCGCGTTCTATGATCTTTCTCACCTGTCGTTCACTCACGCCTACGAGCCTCGCAAGCTCGCGCATGGGCAGCGCGTTAGCCTCGCCCTCAAGCAAAAAGGCTTGAACTCCGCGTCGTTTGATGTTAGACTGGTCAATGAAAGTTGTGTTCGCAGATACGCTTTCGTTTGCCTGTTCGGGTGTTGCAGCATCCGAGCGGGCTTTTTCATTTTCTATCACTGTGCCATGCCTCCGTTTACCGCGCTCATCGCGTCGAGCTTGTCTATCAGCATGGGAACGTTGACTTTATAGGTCTTGCCGCTGTAGAAGCCAGGCAGCTCGCCCACTCTGAGCATTTTTCTGAGCTGAAACTCGGTTATTATCCCGCGTTCAGCCGTCTGTCTGATGGTTAGATATTTATCGTAATCTTTCATGTGATTACCCTCCTAATAAATTTATTTGCCGTGCGGTATCATACCACAGTTTACGGGCTTGTGATTCCGCTTTTTTTCCGGACTTTTATGCTTCTGTCTTGAAGTTTTTCTTGCTTTTTCGTGTGGTATGTTCTATCATTAGATTAATCTTTAAATTACGAATAGTCAAACAACTTTTTACAATTATTAATGTTAAGTTTAAACGCACAGGAGGCGGTAGAATGCCAAAATCAAAGACCGAAATTAACCCTGTCAGCATTGAAAGAGTTAAACAGGTCATAAACGAAAGCGGAATGACTCAAAAAGATTTTGCGAAAAAGGTGTTATTTTATGAGCAGCAAACGCTAAGCAAAATTGTAAACGGCAAAGCGCCTCTCACGAGGGAAAGCGCCGCAAGGATAGCTCAGTATTTTGAGGACATAAACGCCGCTTGGCTGATGGGCGAAAGCAATTTTAAAACAAAGTTCGAGCAATCGTGTTACGATGAAATGTTTTCTGCTATTAACGAACAGTGTGAAGCATGGTGTGCTGTTCTTAATAGCCTTACTTGCAGTTATGAGTGTTATGATAAAGCATTTGAGCTGTACCTCCATAGCATGGGGCTCGCACTTGAAGATGTACCAATTGAACTCACCTCCAAAGATCCTGCATTTTCAACAGCCTACGCCTTAGGCATAACCGATGGGGATGGAAATATCTGTACACTATTAACCATGCAAGAAAAAGGCTCAATAGCTCAAGAAATCGCCGATTTTGCAGAATTCAAAATCAAGAAACTCATAGAAGGGAGCAAAGCAGATGGCTAACATACAAGCCCGGCGCGACAAAAGCGGCAAGCTGATATCCTACTCTGTCCGCGTGCATCGCGGCATAGGCGCGGACGGGAAGCCGCTCAAGCCCTACACGACCACCTTCAAGGTATCGCCGACGTGGACGGAGAAAAGCGCACGAAAAAAGGCCGAAGCTTTCGCCGCGACCTTTGAAAAAGAATGCCGTGAGGGGGTGACCTCCGACAGCCGTATGAAGTTTGAGGAGTACTGCGAATATGTGCTTGAGCTTAAAGAGAGGCGCGGAGATAAGCACAGTACGATAGTGCGCTACCGTGAGCTTACCACGCGCATATATCCCGCTATAGGGCATATGAAGCTCAGAGACATACGCGCAGATCATCTGAATATGCTCTATACGGCACAACGGCGAATATTTATGCCCATGTCATGGAGACTGCCGATAAAAAGAACGCCGACATTTTGGCCGACGTTTTTCTCAAAAAAGCATGAATTTTTTCAGGTGAGTTGAATTAAAGTTGAATTATTCCGCTGCCGCGAATTTTGAAAAGCTCGAAAAAGTTCATAAAACAAGAAAAAACCGCCCGAAAACAGGCGGTTTTATGGTTGCGGAGGAGGGATTTGAACCCACGACCTTCGGGTTATGAGCCCGACGAGCTACCGGACTGCTCCACTCCGCGATATCCGATGCTCCTTAGAGCTTATATATAATACCACATGCAGCGGCACAAGTCAATACCCTTTTGTATTATTAAGGTCAACGATCCCGGGTCGGCGCATGCATGCCCGGGATCGCAGGTCTATTTTACTTGCACAGCTCTGCTGCGGTTTTGGATGCAACGATGGCGTTATTGAGAACAAGCTGGATATTGCTCTCGAGCGAGTCGCCTCCGGTCAGCTCGACTACGCGGGCCAGCAGGAACGGAGTGGTCTCCTTGCCGTGGATGCCCTGTTCCTTGCTCTCGGCAACCGCCTGCTCGATGGCTGCATCGATGACAGCCTTGTCCATTGCGTACTGCTCTGGGATGGGGTTGGTGACGAGCATGCCGCCCTTCATGCCCAGCTCCTGCTGCGCCTTGAACATTGCGGCCAGCTGCGCCGGAGTATCGACGCGGTAATCAACGCCGAAGCCGCTGCTGCGAGTGTAGAACGCAGGCAGCTCGTCCGTGCCGTAGCCGATGACCGGAACGCCCTTGGTCTCGAGATACTCGAGCGTGAGGCCGAGGTCGAGGATGCTCTTTGCTCCTGCGCACACGACCATTACCGGCGTGCTTGCAAGCTCTTCGAGGTCGGCGGAGATGTCCATGGTAGTCTCTGCGCCGCGGTGTACGCCGCCGATGCCGCCGGTCGCGAACACCTTGATGCCGGCCATGTGTGCGATGATCATGGTCGTTGTGACGGTCGTTGCGCCGTCTGCGCCGCGTGCGACGATCGCTGCCAGGTCGCGGCGCGAAACCTTCGCGACCTTGCGGCCGGACTTGCCCAGATACTCGATCTCCTCGGGGGACAGGCCTGCCTTGAGTCTGCCGCCGATGATCGCGATAGTTGCAGGAACTGCGCCGTTTTCGCGTATCGTTTTCTCAACGAGCATAGCTGTTTCCACGTTTTTGGGATAAGGCATGCCGTGGGAAATAATCGTGCTCTCAAGTGCTACGACGGGCTTGCCGTCTGCCAGTGCCTGCTGAACTTCGGGTGAGATGTCAAGATATTTATTCATAGCTAAACTCCTTCTTTTTCATTTCTGAAAAGTGTATTATACACACGAAATCCCATCCTGTCAAGTGTTTTAGTGGCGAATTTTTAGAGGCGCATTGGGGCAACTACGGATACGGTTATTGCTGTGTCCCGGTTCGGGACTGCTGACAAAACCGTGGTTGCCTCGCGGCCCAGTAGTGCGCTGCTGAATTTTCCATCGCACTCTTTTTGTCTTCCCCTTGCGGAGCTTGAGGGGAAGGTGTCACCTTGGTGACGGATGAGGTGTTATTAAATCTGCGGTGCTAACCGCCACATTTTTAGATGCGAATTCACATTATACCGATACATTCATTGCGTCAGCCCGACCGGAAACTGCCGACGAAACCGGTATATGCGGAACGGATAAATCCGTTCCCTACGGCTATGGATTTTGGTGCAGGTAAAACCGTTACATATAGCAACAAAGTAGCGCCTACGGCGCGGATTTATTTACACCTCATCTGCCGCAAGCGGTTTTTTAGAGGCGCGTCAGCACTGATACCGATACGGTTTTCGCGTCAGCCCGACCGG
>ULVW01087229.1_pt1 | contig 18740 bp, 17 predicted proteins | sample 1959801 | NCBI WGS metagenome assembly ULVW01 (sample SAMEA4835796, study PRJEB28245) | human gut metagenome | biome: gut microbiome; material: fecal sample | place: Denmark | collected 2008
GGCACAGGGGCTGTCGTACACAAGGTACGGCAGCCCATCTTTATAGAAAACAAAAGCCCCCGGACATAAAAGTCTGAGGGTTTTCTTCATTATATATAATGATTTATGGCAAGCATCCCCCGCAGGAGCGGAAGCAGACCGGCAAGCTGCCTATCCTAAAGCAAAACTAAAAGGCCATTAGTATAATAATAAGCAAAAAAAGTCCTGCGCAGCATCTTAAATGCACGCAGGACTATGAAACTTGCTATGAAATTTTCGGTTTACAGGTCTTCCCCATCTTGCTGAATCGCACCCTTAACCTTGTTCATGCGCTGCCATACATAGGCAACGGCAACAAGCGCAACACCGATACCGTCGGTAAATACGCCTGGGATAATCATGCAGATACCGCCAACGAGGAACAGAATACGCTGCGGAATGTTCAGCAGATTGTTGCAGAAGCCGATCATCGCCATGGAAGCACCCCACATACCGACAATCGCGGTGAAGGCGCTGTAGCAGATGGTGAACGGAGTTGCGTCGATCATCAGCAGCTCAGGTGCCAGCACGAAGATGTACGGAACGATGAACGCTGCAATCGCCAGCTTAGCAGCGATAACGCCGGTACGCATCGGGTTAGCACCGGCAATACCTGCGCCGGCATAAGCAGCCAAGGCAACAGGCGGTGTAACGTCAGCAACGATACCGAAGTAGAACGCGAACATATGCGCTGCCAGCACCGGTACATTCATCTGCACCAGAGCAGGTGCTGCAATGGTAGAGGTAATTACATAGTTAGCAGTTGTCGGCACGCCCATGCCAAGAATCAGCGAAGTGATCATGGTGAAGAACATTGCCGGCAGCAGATTACCGCCTGCCAAATCTAGCAGAGCAGTGGCAATCTTCAGGCCTACGCCGGTTTTGGTAACAACGCCGATGATGATACCTGCGGTTGCACAGGCAATCAGTACGCCAAGCACGCCCTTGGAGCCGTCAATGAGGCCTTGGACGATTTGCTTGAAGCCGATGCGGGTGGATTTACGCAGGCAGGCGCAAACGATGGTCAGCACGATAGCTGCCAAAGCAGCACGCATAGGAGTATAACCGCTTACGAGCAGGTAAACGATAACGATTAACGGAATAGCCAGATGGCCTTTTTCGAGGAACAAAGTCTTGAACTTCGGCAGCTGGTCACGCGGAGTGCCCTTCAGGCCGAACTTTTTAGCTTCGTAGTGAACGCCCAGCCATACGCCGATGTAGTACAGCATTGCCGGGATAACGGCAGCCTTAACAACATCAAAGTACGGTACGCCTACAAACTCTGCCATCAGGAAGGCTGCAGCGCCCATTACAGGAGGCATCAGCTGACCGCCGGTAGAAGCAGCAGCCTCAACAGCGCCCGCAAAAGCCGGACGATAGCCAAGCTTTTTCATCATCGGGATGGTGAAAGCACCGGTGCCGGCAACGTTACCAACGGAGCTGCCGGAAACAGTACCCATGAGGCCGGAGGACAGTACGGCAACCTTCGCCGGTCCGCCTGCTGCCCAGCCTGCGATTGCGTTGGCAATATCAATGAAGAATTTGCCCAGGCCGGTGGTTTCCAGATATGCACCAAAGAGGATGAACAGATAAATAAAGGTAGAAGATACACCCATAGGCGTACCGAAAATACCCTCGGTAGTGAAGAACAGATGGTCAAACATTTCCTGCACGCCAACGCCGCGATGCGCCAGAATACCGGGAACGTAAGGGCCTAAGAAGGCATACAGCATGAAGCAGAAGGCAACGATAATCATCGGCCAGCCTACTACGCGGCGCGCTGCTTCAAATACCATAATCGTACCGATAAGGCCGACGATGAAGTCGGTTTCCGTGTTCATGCCGGCACGCAGCACCAGCTCCTGATAGTTGACAACCAGATACATGGCAGTGCCTGCGCTGAGCAGTGCCAGGAAGGCATCAAAGGGATGCATCTTGCTGCGGGACCAGGAATGTCTGCTGGGATACAGCAGGAAAATCAATAAAAAGCCGAAGGCTAAGTGAATAGCACGCTGCAGATGCGCATCCAGCACACCGAAGGTGGCTGTATATAATTGGAAAAGTGCAAACAGAATACAGATTGCGGAAATAATTTTACCCCACACACCTGTAAGCTCACGCTTGTCTGATTCCTTGTCAAATTTTTGCAATACCTCTTCTGCTGAAAGCTCTCTTACTTTCTTTTCTTTTTCAGACATGGGTATCAGCTCCTCTCATTTAATATAATAAAACCTAAAAGTACCGTTCCAGCCAGTACTGATATCGATACATGGCCTTCACCGTTACCGCAGTCCCCTGCCCGTACAGAGCAATCAGATCGTAGCTGTCGCCGCCGTGGACAATGTGCGGCATTGCCTGCTCGGATATACGCAGGGCAACCTCCTTATAGGGGCGGTTCATCTCCATATCAAACTTGCCGTCGGCAGTCTGCGTCAGCTTGCCGTCGGCAGCGGAATAAGGATAACCCCAGCCCAGCGAGGAAAAGCGGGTGTGCGTCATGGTCATGTTATTTGCGCCGTTAACCCTGAAATAATCATTCCAGGCAGTTTTTTCCACCGAATGCGTCAGGCTGATGTACCATTCATCACCTGCCGCTGTGGCAAAAGTAACAGCTCCCGAAGCTCCCTCAGGTATAATAGCCACCACCAGGCGCGTACTATACCACCCCAAAAGCATTAAAACAACGCTTATAATAATTACTAAATTCTTTACTGGGAAAAAAGACCGGCCACCGGCAAACGCCGGTTTCCGGTCTTTGAAGTTCGGCATCATTTAAAATCCTTATTTTTCGTTAAAGAATTTTTCAGCACCCGGGTTCAGCTTAATGGACATGCCGTCTTTAGCAGTATCTTTGCTGATAGCATTTGCTGCGGAGTGAGCGGATTTCATACGGTCAAGGTTGCCGTACAGAGCTTTAGCGATTGCATAAGCGGTGTCTGCATCCATTTTGTCGGTTACTGCCAGCATGCATTTTACTGCTACTGCGGAAACGTCAGCATCCTGCTTCGGATAAGTACCGGCTTTGATAACCAGCTTGGTGTAGAACGGATATTTTTTGATCAGAGAGTCAGCCTTGTCAGCATCAACCGGAACCAGTACAACGTCGTTCTGAGTTGCGATATCCTGAATAGCAGCGGTCGGATGGCCTGCGGTTACGAAGGCAGCATCAACGTTGCCGTCCTTCAGAGCACTTGCAGCTTCACCGAAGGACAGGTATTGAACCTTAATATCATCATATTTAATGCCATATGCTTCCATAATCTGGCGAGCGTTAGCTTCGGTACCGGAGCCTGCAGCACCTACAGCGATGCGTTTGCCTTTGAAATCAGCAACAGATTTGATACCGGATTTTTTCAGGGTTACAATCTGTACGGTTTCCGGATACAGAGTTGCAAGACCTTGCAGGCCGGCAACCTGTTTGCCTTTGAACATTTCAGTGCCGTTGGCAGCATAGTAAGCAATATCATTCTGAATAAAAGCAATTTCAACCTTGCCTTGGCTGAGCAGGTTTACGTTTGCTACGGAAGCGCCGGTAGATTGTGCAGAAGCATTGGTACCCGGAATATTTTTATTCAGGATATCAGCAAGAGCACCGCCTAACGGGAAGTAGGTACCGGAGGTACCGCCGGTAGCAATGTTAATGAATTTTTGAGCAGCAGGTTTTTTATCATCTTTCTTATCTCCACCGCCGCAGCCGGCAATCATAGTAGCCATAACCATGATACCAAGTAAAAAAGCCAAGAGTTTTTTCATAAGAGTTCCCCTCCTTTAATATACATATGTGCTAAGATAACAAAATTCACGCAGCAACATATTGTTATTCTTCTTATTCGTCAACATTGTGTAAATTCCTGCTAAAAAATCGACAGAAATGTCATGTATACAGAATACATTCAGCATAAAAATGCAGATTCCATGAAATATTCTTGCTATTTTTTGATTATTAATACAGCTTTTCTGCATAAATTGCTGTGGAATCATTTCATTATAGATTCATTTTGCTTATTTCCGTAATCTATGTTACAATAATAGCGTTATGTTTATTGCTTTTTTTGATAAAGCGAGAGTCATCAAAAACATCTTTTTAAGGAGTGAATAATATGAGTTCCGGAGCTTATTCTTTAAGACTCGCTCGTACCCTGTACGAAAATGTTTATCATGCTATGCTGTACAATGAAAACCAACAGCCTATCGGTGATCTGGAAATTATTCCGAACATCCCTCTCGACCGCAGCCAGGTTCCCGAGGATGCACCGGAAGTACCGGCTTATCTGCTGGTAATCGTAAAAGACGCTGATATCAACAAGGACAACCTGATTGATTTCGAAGAGCGTGCTTCCTATGCTCTGCTGAAACGCTTCTCCACCGAGGTTATCAACTTCCAGCACTGCAAATTCTACTATCCGTCCCCTGCCTTCATTTTTGAACAGCCGGACGCAGTAAACGGTGGCACTGAGCCAATGCCGCTGCAATAATTTAAACCGAAAAACTCCGCTCCCTGCTGCCTGTGCAGTAAGGAACGGAGTTTTTTTGTTCCCACACTTTTGTAATCAAGCCTCCGCAGCTGCCTTGGCAACCGCTTCGGACATACTCTTGACGTATTCGTAAACATGCTCGGGAGAAGCCTCGCCGTATTGTGCCACGATTTTTTCAATCGCACTGCCTACAATAGCGCCGTCGCTGGCCTTAGCCATTTTATAAGCCTGCTCGGGAGCAGCGATACCGAAGCCTACAGCCACCGGTATATCGGTAGCCTTGCGCACCTCTGCCACAATGCCGTCGATATCGGTAGTGATGTTGCTGCGCACGCCGGTAACGCCTAAGGAAGAAACTACATATACATAGCCTTGGGCAACAGCGGCGATTTTCTGGATGCGGTCCTTGGAGGTTGGCGCAATCAGCGGCACCAAAGCAACGTGATGCGGTTCGCTGAACGGACGCATCTCCTCGCGCTCCTCGTACGGTATATCCGGTATGATAACGCCGTCTACACCTGTTTCTTCGCAGCGGGTAAAGAATTTTTCCGCACCGTAGGCATAAATCGGATTAGCGTAGGTCAAAAATACCAGCGGTACCTGTGTTTCCTCGCGAAGCTCCGCTACGAGATCAAAAATTTTATCGGTAGTAGTGCCTGCAGCCAACGCACGCATATCCGCTTTTTTGATAACCTCGCCCTCAGCCACGGGGTCGGAGAAGGGAATGCCGAACTCAATTAAGCCTGCACCGCCCTTAATCATGGCTCTCACCAGCTCCTTGGTTGTAGCAAGATTGGGATCGCCAGCGGTCACAAAGCCGATAAATACCTTTTTCTTTTCGTCAAATGCCTTTTGTATTCTATTCATGTAAATCAACTCCCATATAACGTGCGATTGCGGCAACGTCCTTATCACCGCGGCCGGAAATATTTATAACCATAATCTTGTCCTTCGGCAGAGTCGGTGCCAGCTTCATAGCGTAGGCTACGGCATGCGCACTTTCGATTGCGGGGATAATACCTTCTGTTTTGGAAAGATAGTTGAAGGCGTCAACCGCTTCCTTATCGGTAGCAGGAACGTATTCCGCACGGCCGATGTCGTGCAGATAAGCATGCTCGGGGCCGATGCCGGGGTAATCAAGACCGGCGGAGATGGAATAAACCGGAGCAATCTGGCCGTATTCATCCTGCAGGAAGTAGCTCTTCATGCCATGGAAGATACCCAGCTTGCCGTTTGCCATGGTTGCGGCGTTCTTGGGATTATCTACGCCCAGGCCTGCAGCCTCTACGCCAATTAAGCGCACGTCCTTGTCCTCGATGAAGTCATAGAACATACCCATAGCATTGGAGCCGCCGCCCACGCAAGCCACCAGCACATCAGGCAGGCGTCCTTCCTTTTCCAGCATCTGCGCTTTGATTTCCTCGCCTATAATCTTCTGGAAGTCGCGCACGATTTCCGGATACGGGTGCGGCCCCATAACGCTGCCCAGAACATAGTAGGTATCCTCAACGCGTTCGGTCCATACGCGCAGCGCTTCGTTTACTGCGTCCTTCAGGGTACCGGTGCCGCTGCTTACGGGCACAACCTTCGCACCCAGAAGCTCCATGCGGAACACGTTGAGCGCCTGACGCTCGCAGTCCTCCTTGCCCATGTAAACAACGCATTCCATGTTCATCAGCGCCGCTGCGGTAGCAGTCGCAACGCCGTGCTGACCTGCGCCGGTTTCGGCGATAACACGCTTTTTGCCCATCTTCTGCGCCAGCAGAATCTGTCCCAGAACGTTGTTGATTTTGTGGGCGCCGGTGTGGTTCAGATCCTCACGCTTCAGGTAAATCTTGCAGCCACCCAAATCCTTGGTCATCTTCTCTGCGTAATACAGGAGGGACGGTCTGTTGGCATATTCGCGGTACAAACGCGCCAGCTCAGCCTTGAATTCGGGATCGTTTTTAAATTTTTCATATGCAGCCTCTAATTCCAGCACTGCGTTCATCAAAGTTTCCGGCATATATTGACCGCCGTGAATACCATATCTACCTTTTGTCATCGTTATCTCCCCTTACCTCCGCTATAAATGCGGCAATTTTTTCCGGGTCCTTCAACCCTTCTGTTTCTACGCCACCGCTTACATCTACGGCAAAGGCATTACTGTTTTTCAATACATCTGCAACATTCGCCGCCTCAAGACCGCCTGCTATAAGATACGGCTTATTGATTTTTTCATCTGCCACCAGCGATAAATCAAAACGCTTACCGGTGCCGCCGTACTGCCCCTTGGTATAGGTATCAAAGAGCAGGTAATCGCAGGGATAGGCTTGCAGATTTTCAAAGGAGCCTGCGTCCTTCACGCGGACTGCTTTGATAATCGGCAGTTCCGTCTGCAGTCGCAGCCTTTCGCAGTAGGCCGCATCCTCGTCACCGTGCAGCTGGATGATGTCTATCGTCCTGCTTGCTGCCAGGCGTACAATCAAATCTATCTCGGCATTGACGAAAACGCCGACTGCCTTAATCTGCGGGTTAAGCATTGCCTTCAGCTGTGCTGCCTGCTGCTCCGTCACCTCGCGTTTGGTCTTGGCAAAAACGAAGCCTATATAATCGGGCAGCAGCTTGTTGACACACTCTATATCCTGCGCACGCTTCAAGCCGCAGATTTTAACCTTTACCTTACGCATCACGCATCTCCTTCAGCATTGCCGCCGCATCCGCGCTGCGCATCAACGCTTCGCCCACCAGCACCGCCTGCACGCCTGCCTGCTTCAGCGCCTGCGTATCGGCTGCGCACTTGATACCGCTTTCCGCTACAAAAATCTTGCTTGCGGGAATCGCATCCCTCAGGCGCAGGCTATTTACCGGGTTCACGCTGAAATCCTTGAGATTGCGGTTGTTCACGCCGATGATTTCCGCGCCCGCCGCCAGTGCCTGCTGCACCTCGCCTGCGGTGTGTGCCTCCACCAAAGCGCTCAGCCCCAGCTCCTGCGCCTGCGCCAGGTATTCACCCAGCTGCGCTGCACTCAGCAGGCTGCAGATGAGCAGTACCGCGTCGGCACCGATGCATTTGGCCTCGTAAATCTGGTACTCATCCAGCGTGAAATCCTTACGCAGAAGCGGCAGCTCCACTCTTTGGCGTACTGCCTGCAGGTAAGCATCGCTGCCCTGGAAGAACTGCGGCTCCGTCAGGCAGGATATGGCTGCTGCGCCGCCTGCCTCGTACTCCGCAGCCTTGCGCAGGTAGATGTCCGTAAAATCGGGGGCAATAACGCCCTTCGAGGGGGATGCCTTCTTCAGCTCGGCGATTACACTCAGGCCGGGGGCAGCAAGCGCTGCCCTGAAATCCTTGCCTTGCGGTCTGCCCTCTGCCTCATCACGCACCGCGTAAAGGCTTTTGTGCGCTTTGAGCGCCCGCACACGCTCTTTGGTATATTCCGCAATCTCATCTAAAATCATAATCTAACCTCTTTAATCAGCTTATTTATTGCTCAGCTCAATCAGCTTTTCCAACGTCTGCAGCGCCTTGCCGCTGTCAATCAGCTCTGCCGCCAGCTTCACGCCATCCGCAAAGCTCTCGGCCTTGCCGCCGATATACAGGCTGGCGCCGGCATTCAGCAAAACTGCATTGCGTTTCGGCCCCTGCGCTCCCGCCAGAATGTCGCGCGTAATCTTAGCGTTTTCCTCCGGCAGACCGCCTACCAGATCAGCCTTGGTACAGCGCTCAATGCCGAAGTCCTCAGGCTTGATAACGTAATTTTTCATCCAGCCGTCCTTAAACTCGCAAACGGTAGTCGGTGCGCTCAGCGAAATCTCATCAAGTCTGTCCTGACCGTAAACCACCATACCACGCTTAACTCCCAGGTTCATCAGTACCTGCGCCAGCGGCTGAACCAGATACTCGTCATACACACCCAAGAGCTGCATCTTCGGGCTGCCGGGGTTCGTCAGAGGTCCGAGGATGTTGAATACGGTGCGGATGCCCAGCTCCTTGCGGATAGGTCCTACATATTTCATCGAAGTGTGATACTTCTGTGCGAAGAAGAAGCACATGCCGACTTCCTTTAACAGCTCCACGCATTTTTCCGGGTCCTGCTGAATGTTCACGCCCAGCGCCTCCAGGCAATCCGCAGTGCCGCATTGGGAGGAAGCGGCGCGGTTGCCGTGCTTAGCAACCTTCATGCCGCCTGCCGCAGCAACCAGAGCGGAGGTTGTGGAAATGTTGAAGCTGTTGGAGCCGTCGCCGCCGGTACCGACGATTTCAAAGATATCCATGCCCGTTTCGCATTTCAGTGCATGGTCACGCATTGCAGCAGCGCAGCCGGCGATTTCATCAGTAGTCTCCGCCGTAGTGCTCTTGGTAGAAAGCGCTGCCAGAAAAGCTGCATTCTGCGTTGCACTTGTTTCACCGCTCATAATCTCGTTGATTACGTCATATGCTTCGTTATAGGTTAAATCCTCTTTGCCGACGATTTTTACAATTGCTTCTTTAATCATTTTTAATTCCTCCCATAGTTTAAAGCTTTAACATTCTACGAGAAGGCCTATCACAGTTTTGTTATACAAAAAAGCCTGTCCTGAAGCTGCTTAGCTTTTCTAAGCAATTCCAAGGACAGGCTGTAAATACTTATACCTGCGGTACCACCTTGTTTCGCCGCCATCGCGACGCTCTCTCGCAGAGTGCCATCACACTCCTCACCTTTAACGCCGGTGTTGCGTTGCCGAATACTCTCGCCGAAGCGATTTGACAGCACCCTCAACGGTCCATTTATCAGCCTGCATCTCTATCCGGCTCCCACCTGCCCGAACTCTCTGTAAGCGCATCTGCTGACTTGATCTCCGTCTCAACGGTTTGTGGTTTTTTTGAAGTTGTGCCTAGTTTACCACTGCGTATATCTTTCGTCAACACCTTTGTACAAAAACTTGCAGATTTTTTTATTTTGGGAAACTTTTGTAAAGCTGTTTACAGATTTGTAACAAAAAACGCTCTGCGTACTACCATCAGTGAACTGGTTTACTATTATTTCTGCAAATATTTTATACTATTAATGACCAGTTTGTGCCACGGTACGACCATCAATCTTGGTCCATTCTTTTCTTCCATTAGAAGATCGACCTAGAATAACTGCAGCTGCTGTTGACACGCTGGTAAACTCATAATCTTTTACAAAGACAAAATCACTAATAACTCCACTAGTAATTAGCTCTTTTCTTTTTTCGGATATATTCAATGGAATACCTTCTGTTTCATTTTGGGAAATTTTACTCCCTTTTAAAACAATAAATGCATCGGATTCACTGAAATACCCTGTAGCACTTGCTCCTCTTCCTGCTAACTCATATGTATCATTTTCTGCAGCCGAATAATCATCCAAATGAAGTTCCCATTTATCTGCAAATACCTTTTCTATGTTTTTTTGTCGTTCCTTAACAATTTCAGGTGTCCAAGAGTCGATACTAAGAACCTGTGTTGTAAGTGTATAAGAACTAGTACCACTCTTTGAATTAAAATATTTATCCTTCTTCTTAGAGAAATCGAAATTTTGAGCTTCAGAATTATGTCTTCTACTTAACGGAACTAAATTTGCAATACGATTAAGCCAATATTTCTGTTCTTCCTCATTAGGCCACAAGTTCATCCATTCACTATCTTTAGCCGGATGTTGTGGAAGTACGTGCTCAATTGTAAATATTTTAGAATTATAAGACGCTGCACCATCACTAACAAAAGAATCTAATCGCTGAATAATATAATTACGACGCTGAGCAGTCATTGGATAAATTTCTCCAGCTAAAGCATCAGCAAATTTCTGCTTTTCCCATCCTGTAAGCTCAATACTTTTTAATGGATCAACAAGCGAACTATGAGGATTAGTATCCATTTCAACTAAAATCCATTTATACCTATCCATACGATGATTAACATCTTGCGATGTTACTAGTAAGTATGATGCAAGACGCTCCAATTTACGAATAAACCAGAGGATGTAATCAGAATCATCAATATGGTCTGCTAAAAACTTTATTGCAGGCGGCATCCAATCATAGTTATTAGTTTTGTTTAACCAATATAAGAAATCATTAATTTCATCAGCATTCTTTGTAGACGAAAATGTACAATTCTTTAATTGCTCATAGGCTGTTGTATATGGAATTAAATATGAGTCAATTAAAACTCTTGGTTCTGTTGTACTCATTACATATTCTTCAAACTCTTTAAGTAAATTAGTTCTCGGTCTCTCTTTAGAAAATATTGTACGAGTATGGGTAAATACTTCATTAAATCCATCCCTACCGATACTGTTTTCCATTTTTTCCCATTTATCAGTGTACGCCTCTTGCTTATCTATAGGAAGCCTGCCAATAGTTTTAGATTTAATAATATCAGTCGGCAAAAGATCTAGGCCTCTACTATTCATTACAGAAAAAACTCTGAATGCAGATTCTTGATTTGATGTTGAAACAACCACTAAAAAACAACGATTTAATAAGAATTTGCAAAACTTTAAGAGTTCTTCATCCTCTGAAAAAGCATCAGCAATTTTATCACTTAACACCTTACAATTAATAAGTATATGACGTTGAGATTCTGTTTTCAATGTCATGGGATCTTTGCTCATCAGGTCTTTTAGCTGCACATTTTGAATATACTTATTGAAAAAATCCTGATCCCATTCTCTCAAGAAAATACGTGGCTGAGCAGGTATTTCTTCTAATTCATTACCCTCCTCTTGCAAATACTTTTTACAGAGATTTTTATATTTTTCTGTAACAAAAGCATTGCCCATAGCAGAAAATAAAATTGATAAAGTAGTCAAGCGCTGTTGTCCATCAATAACCTCAGCATAAGGTTTATCTTCTTCCTTTATCAGCACTATACTCCCAAGAAAATAATCATCAACAGACTCTTTTTGAAAAAAATCATATAAATCATCAAAAAGAATTCCTGTTTCAACAGCTGTCCAAGCATATGGTCGCTGGTATCCAGGAATATGATATTCAAAATCTGAGCTAAATATTTTTGATAAAGTGTATTCGTTACCTTTGATTTTATTGCTCATATTACGTTTCTCCTCTTCTCGCTTGCACAAAGAATAATCTATCACAACAATTCTTTGCAGGATTATTAATTTTATTATACCATGAAATAACAGTAAAAACTTCTTCTATCTACAAGTTTATTTTATATTCTTAAATAACGTTACTTCTTCATCTCTATCTAACAAAACTCTTCCATAAAACGCAATAGAAAATTCTATAAAACCCTAACAAAAAACGCTCTGCGTACTACCGTCAGTAATACGCAGAGCGTTAAGCTTACCTGCTGATATACTTTCTGCTTCGCCCTACGCCGATAGGCGCCAGCCTGCCTGCATCACACAGCTCCTGCAAAAGCATATAGGCCTTAGTTGTTTTCACCTGCAAGGCATCCTCAACCTGCTTGCGGGTAACATAGCCCTGCATAGCAGCCAGCTGCATTACTTTGTCCTTTTCATCCGCAAAGCCATAGCATCCCTGCGTTTCGCTGATGCTAAACTCCTTGGCCTGCACCTCATTGACATTGGGCAAAACAACCTTAAAGCCACCGTAAACCGCAATAAATTCCGGCCTTGCCGCAGTATCCAGATAGCTCTGCTGAATTTTTTCAATCCCCGTACCAAAGCTCTCTATTAAACGCAAACGGTAGAACACGGCAGCCAGCGCAGGATTGCGCGTCTGCGATACGCCGATAAAAATTGTTTCCATTTTTAAGCCCGTAACAAGTCCTCCCAAAGAGATAAACTCAATGCGGTCATCGTAAATATTAACCAACGTGCTGCCGCTGAAGCTGTAATCACGGTGCACAATGCAGTTCAGCAGCACCTCGCGCACAGCCTCAGGCGGATAATCCTGCGTATCTACACGCTCCAGACCGTGAAAGGTTGCTTTGGTTTTATTATAATTATCTATAAATGCGTAAGCATCGTAAAGCTGCTGCAGCAAGGAACCGGTAAACTCACGTCTGTCGCGAAAAACCGCTCTCGTACTGCCCTGAAAAACCGCTACCTTCAAAGAATGCTCGCACTGCTCGGAAAGCAGCAGCGCCAGATTTGTGTACAGGCCATCGTCACCGATGAGCTTAAGAGTGCGCAGCTGCGCCTCATCCAATTTCAGCTCACGCTGCCGAAAATGCTTGCGCAAAGCAGTAAAGGTCAGCTCCTGCTGCATACTGCGCATGCTTTCATAGCTTTTACCGTTAACCTCTATCAGCATACGGCGAATGCCTTCATCGCTCAGCTGCTGGTTGCTGCTGCCCTGCCTGATATAAACACCACTGGGCTTTAAGCCTTTTTCACGAATATAATACGGTCTGCTCGTGCCGTTTTGCACCGCAACCTTAATAATCTGTTTACCTTCTTTGGTAACTGCGCGTATTTTGACAAACGGCATAACATCCGGTGCAATGCTGTCCTTAAGCGTATTGGCTGTCTGCTGCATTACATCGTCTACGTTTGGCAGACCGACAACCTCTCCTGCATCATTTATGCCGATATATAAAATTCCGCCCTCTGTATTGGCAAAAGCAACTACTGTTTTTTTGATGTCACTGACATACAGCTCTTTAAACTCTCTGTCGATATTCTCATACGCAAGTGTTTCTTTTGTCATTAGCTTTCGTTCCTTTCGTTTTCTTTTATTTTACATCATTTTAGGAAAGAAAGCAACAAAAAACGCTCTGCGTACTACCGTCAGTAATACGCAGAGCGTTAAGCTTACCTGCTTCGAAGCCTGCTCCTTACGGCCGCACGCTGGTGCGCAGCTGAATGGCCTCCGCCAGATGCACCGCCTCAATGTTCTCGCTGCCCGCAAGGTCCGCAATCGTGCGTGCCACCTTAAGGATACGGTCATGGCTGCGGGCGCTGAGGTTGAGCATATTAAAGTAACGCTCCATAACATTCTGCGCCGCCGCGTCCAGCTGGCAATATTTAACAACCTCGCTCCGGCCCATCTGCGCATTGCAGTGCATCCCCAAGGCTTCCAAGCGCTCCTGCTGCAGCAGTCGCGCCTTCACCACGCGTTCGCGGATGGCAGCCGAAGATTCGCCCTTTTCCTTCGTTTTCAGCTCGCTGAACTCCACCCTGCTCAGGTTTATCTGCATATCGATTCTGTCCATCAGCGGACCGGAAATCTTACGTTTATAGCTGTCAATTTCCGATTGTTTACATGAACAGCGGTGCACCGAATCACCGAGGAACCCACAGGGGCAAGCACGTGGGTGGAACATGCCCGCATTGGAGCGGGGAACGCTGGCCTATAAAATCAGGGAGCACCGCATAAATGCAGGCCTTACCATCAAGCGGCTGTCGGAGCTGTCTGGCGTAACAGCCTGCACCATCGGAGCGGCCGAGCACGGAAAATCCATCCCCAACCTCGCCAACATCGCCGCGATCGCAGCGGCGCTCAACATACCGGCATATATTTTTACCGAGGCCGATAAGATGCCAGAGGAAACGCTGCTGCAGCGCCTCGACAAAGCCCGCGTTATGCGCTGCCTCTCGTGGCCTGCTTTGGCTAAAGATATCGGCGTTGACATTGCAGATTTATACAAATATAAACAAGGCAAAAAGGTATGGCCTAGATTAATAGAACATATTGTCAAATGGCTTGACAATTCAAACAATTAGATATATAATAAAATCACTTCGAAAAGCGATGTGACATCCCCACATCGCCCCCATGCCAAAGAGGTCCTGCTATCAGCAGAGCCTCTTTTTTTATGCGTTATTTTAAAATTTCCGGGTGCTTCAGAACCGCGAAAAGCATTTTTTTAACATACGCCAGAGGATTGCGTGTGCCTGTTTCCCATTGACTTATATGTCAATGACTTATCTATAAAATCCCGAAAAAATTATAAAAAAAATTACCCACGAGCCGAAGCCCGTGGGTAACATCTGACTATTTGGTTAAAGCGTACACAACAGCGCCGCCGGCAACAGCCTGCCATAAGATGCGCTGACGCTCAATGCGCCGCGTCCTGCGCCGCTCCTGTTTGAGCTCCTCTGATAAGCTCGTCAATGATTTGTTTTGCTCGTCGATTATCTGATCTGATTTGCTCAACGAGCTTTTGGCAGTCTGCAGCTCCTGCCTGAGCTGACTGATTGAGCTGCTCTGCTCTGTCAGCGTGCCGCTCTGCCCGCCCAACAGCTCCTGCAGCCGATTTAACCGCTGCTCCTGCCTGTTGATTAAGCTCTGCAGCTCGGTTAACCTGCTGAGCGGCACGCTCACCATTATCTCCTGCTGGGGAGCCGCTACGGCCGCATCCGCCGCTGAGCAATAGCCCGGCAAGGCAGATAAGGCCAGCGATAATGAGAGCATAAGCGATAACCTTAACCTCGCGCTGTCCTTTGGCATGCATGTCACTCTCCCCTCTCCGTGATGTAATCGGTGATGCCGCGTGCGATGGCACGAGCCAGCTCGTCCTGCTGGTTAATCAGCATCCGGCAATCAGCATCGTTGGTAATAAATCCCATCTCGACGAGGACAGCAGGCATGTGGGTGGAGTTAAGGACGATGAGACCGGGACGAGCCTTGACGCCTCTGTCTACTGTGCCTAAGCTGCCAGTGATTTGATGCAGGATGCAGCCTGCCAGCGTATCAGCAGCGCTCCACTTGTCATACACGAGCACCTCAGTGCCCTGTGCTGCAGGAGCAGCAGCATTACAGTGCAGGCTGACAAAAATATCAGCAGGCCATGTGTTGGCGCTGAGGCATACGTTAGTATAATCGGGGTCCTCGCCGGCAAGATTGTTGCTCTGTACGGTCTTGACCTCACAGCTGGCGGCCGTCAGATAGCTGCCTACCAGCGCGCCTACATCACGCGCTATATCAGCCTCGGTAACGCCATAGCCACGATTGACAGCGCCGGGGTCAATGCCAGGATGATGTCCGGGGTTTAAAAATACTCTCATAAATTAATCAGCTCCTTTCCGGCCAGCGAACAGCTAAATTTGAGCTGCTCACTGGCCGTTTTAATTGTACTTACATTTTTCGGCGGGTTTCCGCAAGTATATTTTTTAGATACGTTTTTTCTTAATGGTATCAATCAAGCCTTGCACAGCCTCTACACCAGCAGCGTTAAGGTTCTCTATGATGCTCAGCAGTTCGGTGGCTGTCAGATAACCTATGATAGTGCTCACAGCCCATGCCGGTTTAGACAGCTCCACCATGATAAGGTCAGCTGTAGCAGCGGCCATCACACAGACAAGGTATACTGCAATCTTTCCCAAAAAACGATGCTTCATAACTTCGCTTTTGATTTCCCCGGCCTCGTGGGCGCGCTTGATGCCGATTACGGATTTTAAAAAGCCAGGTTCAGGCACGCCATGCGCCTTGAGATAATTGTAGCTGATTGCCACCCATTTTGTAAAACAGTCGGCAAACACCAGCAGGCTAAACGCGTAAAACAAAATTGCGTGCTTATGCAGCAGCAGTACCATGATAGCGGTTGCGGCTGCCTTATAGCTCCAGCCGGTATACAAGGTTTTGCCTGCAGCTACCGCTGAATCGAAAAATAATTTGTAATTCATTCTGTCCCTCCCGTACCCTTATAATAATAAGCAATATATTATAAGGAGTGATTAATTTGCAAAAACGATTAAAATTGCCAAACGGCTTTGGCAGCATCAGTTATTATGGCGACAAACGCCGCCGCAAGCCCTACGTTGCTAAAAAGTATATCGGCGGCAAGCAAAAGCCTGTCGGATATTTCGAAAGCTACGAGGCGGCGCTCGCATACCTTGTTGCGTATAATCGAGATCCATCATTATTTAACGCCTCCGAGATAACGTTTGCCGAAGTCTTCCGGTTCTGGTCGACCGAGCATTACCCTAAAATCGCCAAAAGCACACGTGCTAACTACGATGCAGCATATCGACATTGCCTGGCTGTCCACGCCGTCAAATTTGTTAAGCTGCGCCTGCAGGACCTGCAGACCATCATCCATGATATGAGTGTTGCCGGCATCGGATACGCCAGCCAGGGCGTAACCAAGGGTGTATATACGCATAAGAGCCTGCACGAGCTTAGAAAGGCTATTGATATGATATAGGCTGTGTTGCTAACGTGTTGCTTATCTGCTAGGAGCTGGCACTGTTAAGCCTTGCCGTATCGTGGATTTAATGTTGTTAACGTGTTACACGTTGGTCGACCTCGGCCTGATGTGCCCTAAACGCCGTCACAGCAAGGGTTTGAGCCATTTTAGAGGTTGAGAGTAACAGCCTCGACCTCAGCAACAGTCTTGCAGGCGTTGACCTCTGCCTGCTTCGCCCATCCTGCCTGTTTGCAGCTGCCGATGTGCATAGACAGGTCAGCCATCCACTGCATAACCTGCTGCGGGTTGAGCAGATACACAGCCTTACTGTCCTTGCCCTCAGCTACGCCACGTACGGGGCAGCCGTCGGGATATTTTTCCGCAAACAACGGTGTACCGACGTTGAGGGCGATACCCTGCATGGTAAGCTGGGTGTCTACATCACTGTCATAACGCACAGGCTCGCCGCTGGCGCTGCTGATAAAACCGCCCGTGATGTTGTCTGCTGTCCATTGGCTGATTTCAGCGAGTTTTGCTTGCTTAGCTGCAGGCAGCAGCTCTGCATCGGTAGGTGCTGGCTTTGGATAGACTGAGCCGTCATCAGCAATGAGATACTCACCGTCAGCATTACCGATTAATTTGTTAAAATCAGCCTGGTTAACGATGACGTAACCATTAGCAACGTATTCGGCAATTTGTTCCTCGTCGTACTCAACTGCGAGCTTTGTATCTTTCCTCTGCCCAGCTTCAGGCAGGATAAGATATTGATTTACTCTTTTATCATTCATGTTTTTTCCTTTCTACGCTCACAGATTTTGCCTGTGGGCGATTTTTTAATGATTTAGGTGTAATGATAAGCGTAGGTTTAAATTAAGACGTTATGAGCCTTTCTGCGCAGTGGGGAAGAAGCACCGGCGCAACACTTAATTTCTCTATACCGTTCCAGAAATTTTACTGTATTACTACGGCTCAGGAATCATGGGGCAGCGCTACCTTCGAGAACACATCTTGGATTGTGCGAACCAACAACTCTATGACATGGCCAACGTTCAGAGGTACGAACATCAACTATATCGCTGTAGGTATGTAGCAGTGGGGAGTTGTCTATATAAATTCGGATTCGGAAAAAAATATTTCCTTTAATGTTTCTTTTTCATCTATCTGTTACGGTGGGTTTTCTACTAATGCCCACATATTACATTTGAGTAGTGATGCAGGAACGTCGTTTTATAACATCACTAAATCAACTGCTAAAATTTCGCATACCTCAAACTACGCTGGAAATGTTTTTTGGTTGGCAATCGGAAAATAGCAGTGGGGAGCTACAACATCGCCAATAGAAGATGTCACTTATCCTATCCCTGTTTTGCGGGTGCTGTGCTTATTATTAACAACAAGAGCAACAACATTCCGCTATAGCCCATGGCCTACGAAAATAACCACTAAATCATTTCAAGCTGTTAGCGATTGCGAACCGGTTTATTGGTTTCTAGTGGCAAAATAGCAGTGGGGAAATAGCAACGCAACTAACCAAAATACCACGGTAACGTTTCCCATTGCGTTTAACGTCTTATACAGCGTTGTTGGTGTCCCGAAAAGCAGCGGTAACCTGAGTGGTAGCAACAGTAATTTCGGCGTAAAAAGCCAAAATAATACGAGTTTTATCGCCAATATTTATGACAATGGAAATGGTTATGCAGGCTTTAACTGGTGCGCTTTTGGTAAGGCCTAGGCTTTGCCAATGGACAGCCACCAAAATCCAGCATAGCCGTTATTAGCATCGTAAGAACCCGCTTGAAACGTCTTGTTGGTTACGTTTGAGACATATTGGCAACTTTGAGAGCCCGTGCAGCCCTGGCTATTTGCTGTGCGCACCACCGCTATCACTGCATATGTCACGGATGTAGCTATAGGCAGTGTTATGGTAACATTACGCGTGCCACTCGTATAAACTCCCCACTGCAGAATTAACCCGTTACTGAATTTAACATAGCCGTTCTGCTCCAGCAGGGCTGCGACGATGCCACCGCTTGTTGTCGCGTTAACCAACTCACTCTTTAGGATGTAATCAAGAACGCCATTTGAAAAAACAGGGATTTTATCGTCCGTTGTGTTGTGGTTAAGCCTAAACGTATAACCGCCAGCGTAGAATTTGCCGTCCTCGTAATAGATAGGCTGGCTGCTGGAGCCGATGG
>ULVW01021831.1_pt1 | contig 18711 bp, 14 predicted proteins | sample 1959801 | NCBI WGS metagenome assembly ULVW01 (sample SAMEA4835796, study PRJEB28245) | human gut metagenome | biome: gut microbiome; material: fecal sample | place: Denmark | collected 2008
CCCTATAGTGCACATATCCGGACAAGTATTCTCGTTTTGACTGCCCTGATCTTGACAGCGGGCTGTCGAACACAAGACCTTCAACTCGATCCTAACAAGGCTTATTTCGAGATAGATTCGCTCACGAAAATAATGACCCTTCCCGTTATCATAAATGATACTATTCCCGCTAAAATGGGTTTTGACACAGGAGCTACCTTGAACAGTTTCGATCTGGATTCAGCCTTTTGTGCAAAGCACCCCCTACCTTTATGGCAGCAAGAACCTATTGCTGTTTTCCCCCGAAATGGAGTTGCTTGGACGCAAAAACGTTCGCAAGGCAATACTTTAGGTTACAAAGGAGACTTCACCGTTCGAATCGGACAGACTGATGTAAATTACAAAGGACTTACAGTATGGAATAGAGAAGCCTATTTTGGGAAAAGCACGAAACACGGATTGTTTAATATGCCAAAATCGGATACGACCCACGTCTGGGAGTTGAATTTCGAACATAATTACATCGAACTTCACCCCAGTACTACCTTTTTGCCTCCCGAAGGTTGTTTGGTCACCTCTCTTCATTCTACAAACAATAACAAACTAAATACTACAATCCCGATAAAAATCACTACTTCCGATGAAGACACATTGACAATTGAGCGAGACTTTCTGATCGATTCGGGAATGGGGCAAGATATCATGATCGCAGGTCCAACGGAAGAACTAGTCTTTTTCGAGGACAAAAAAAGCGTCCCATTTTATTTCGTAGACGATCGGTATATCAACCGGCATATCGTCGATGCGGATATCTTCGACGGATTTCATATAGATTCTCTGCGCATCTACACGCTTAAAGACCGAGGGCGGCTGCCTACAAGCTATCTGATAGGACTTAACTTTCTCAAACGGTTCAACGTATTTTTCGATTTACGCAATATGCGAATGTACCTCCAACCTCTCAAGGAGTTCCGCCGGGCCTTCAGTCCCTTGTGGAAACGATTTGATATAAATACATCCAAAACAAAATCTGGTAGCTACCTCGTCACCGCATTAGGAGATCACGAATTCAACCCCTATAAAAAGGCAGGACTCCAAGTGGGTGATGAGATTGTCGGACTTAACGGGGTCCGCCTAACGCCCCAAACTTCCAGAGAAGAGCACGCTAAACTACTGGATAATTACAAGATTGTGATCGACGTTCTCCGGAACGGAAAGCCGATACGACTCACCATGGAAAGAGACCCCAATGAAATACAAGGTGATTGATAATATATAATATTCACATCTATAAAAACCATATAAAACTTACAACTTATGACTTACAAACTCAGCAACTACAATTTCGAGGTAGAGCACGACGAACACGTGCTTCTCTACAATGGTTTGAGCGACAAATTACTCCCCGTTTCTTACGAGGAATTTTCTGCTTTGGAAACCTTGCTGGAACATCTGGATGTTTTCGAAAAGATGTATCCGGATTTATTCAATGCTTTTAAAAAAGCAGGATTTATCATCGACGGAGATTTCGACGAATTGGCATTTATCCGATTACAAAACAAAAAAACAGTCTATAACAACCGAGATTACCATATCACGATTAATCCTACTTTGGACTGTAATTTAAAATGCTGGTATTGTTCGGTCGATTATGCCGGAACCAAACATGACAAAAGCCATATGTCTTCGGAGACAATAGAAGCACTCAAAAATCATATTATCAGCCTTATCGTTGATCGCAAAGCAGATTCGATACTTTTGGACTGGTTTGGCGGAGAACCCACAATGTTCTACGACGAAGTCATCAAACCCATTTCTTTGGCTATTATACCAGAAATCGAAAAGTACGGAATCAACTTCAAACAACAAATAACCTCTAACGGTACTTTATTTAATGAAGAACGACTTCGGGAAATGAAAGAATTTAAATTCAATTTTTTCCAAATCTCTACTGATGGAAATGAAAAACAACATAACAAAGTAAAATATTTTGCAGACAAAAGCGGATCGTACAAAAAAGTCTTTGAAAACATAAACCTCATTACCGATATTTTACCCAATGCTGCAGTTATTCTGAGGATCAACTATGACAAACAAACACTCAAAAATATCACAGACATTATCGATGATCTTTCAGAAAACAGTAAAAAGAGGGTATCCGTCGATTTTCAAAAAATATGGCAAATAAAAATCACTGATAAAGAACGTATTCTTTTGGATGAGGCAAAAAAGGAGTTTGAAAAAAAAGGGCTCTATTCCCACTTTTGGGTGTACAAACCCAGAAGATTTAAAAGGTGTTATTCCGATAGTTTTAGCCACTACGTCATCAATTATAATGCAAAGGTTTTCAAATGTACAGCCCGTGATTATTCGGATAATATATTGTTAGGCACCTTAATGCCATCTGGGAAAATAGAATGGGATAAAAAACGCCAAAGCGACTATTTTGGCTACGCTACATTCGACAACCCAATGTGCGAAAAATGCAAAGTGTTACCTCTGTGTATGGGCCCTTGTATCCAAAAAGCCTACGAAGCAAAAAAAGCTGGTCATATACCCGCATGTGTTTTAGGAACTCCGGAAAGAGAATTGCCCGCATTCATTATAGACATGGCAAAAATGAGAAAACTGATTTAATCTACCCTAAGATGGAAAAGTATTTAAAACCCGATGATATCAAGTACCAAATGGCCAATCTCAAACAATTGACCTTTGAAGTCACCGATGCTTGCAATCTAAAATGTAAATACTGTACTTATGGAGAATTCTACAACGATTACGAACCTCGTCAAGGCAAAAAGCTAAGTGTAGATACAGCAAAAAAGGTAATCGACTATCTAGCCGATCTATGGAATTCTCAATACAGCATGGCAGATAACAAACATGTCTATATCAGTTTCTATGGCGGGGAACCGCTCTTAAATATGCCCTTTATCAAATCGATTGTCAAGTATATCGAATCCTCCGCAATAACCCGCCGTCAATTTACTTTTTCAATGACCACCAACGGTACTCTTTTGGAGCACCATATGGACTTTTTAGTGGAGAAAGACTTCCACTTGCTTATCAGTCTGGATGGCAACGAATATAATTCGTCCTACAGAGTAGACAAGCTAGGAGCAAATTCTTATTCTGAAGTAATCAGAAACATCGAAATGCTCCGTCAAAAATATCCCCGGTTTTTCGAAGAAAGAGTAAATTTCAATTCGGTATTGCACAACCGGAATTCCATCGCAGACATTTATCATTTCTTCAAAGAAAAATATAATAAAATTCCCTCTATCGGCGAATTAAACAATATGGGAATCCGCCCGGACAAAGTCGACCTATTCTGGAAAACCTACCGGAATTCCCAAGAAAGCCTACATCAGGCCGAAAATTACGAATTGATCGAAAAAGATATGTTCTTACACACGGCGACTTATCGCACACTAACAACTTTTATTTACAACCATAGTGGTTTCGTTTACCAGGACTATACAGATCTGTTGTTCGACCAGCCCAAAAAGAGTCTTCCTACGGGTACTTGCGTACCTTTCAGCCGCAGAATGTTTATCACGGTCAATGGCAAGATATTGCCCTGTGAGCGCATTGGTCAGCACTTTTTCCTAGGGACGGTCTCGGATTCGGGCGTCCATATTGACCCAGAAGCTATCGCTCAGAGATACAACAACTATTTTGCAAAACTGGAAAGCCAATGTTCTAATTGTTATAACAGAAGTGGATGTATTCAATGTATCTTTAACCTTCGCGATATAAACGGATCTCCCAAATGTAATGGTTTTATGGGAAGAGAACGATTTCTGACCTATAAAAACAATCAAATGGATTTCCTTCGCAACCATCCAGAAGATTACTATCGAATTATGGAAAATGTCATTTTTGAATAGATGACTTTTACATCTTGATACATAAAACATTGAAATTTAATGATAAAAAAAAGAAAAAAAATGCTTGATGAAAATAAAAACTACTGGTTATACATCGCTCCTCACGTCTATTGCCGTATCGAAGGGTCTGAAGCTATCTTATACAACACCAAAAATGGACAAATTATAAAAACAAATGATGCCGAAAACATAGATTTGCTTATCAATTTACATGATAAAACAAATTTAGGGGCTATCTATCTGGAAGGTTTGATGCTTACAACACCTTCCGTCAAAGATTTCCTCTTGGAATTTATCGGCAAAGGCATGGGAGAACTTCTCGACATAGAACAAGAAAAGCTCAAACCAATTCAAATGATGCCCGTACTGAACCTACAGCAGGATATCGACCGGTTACAACAATTTGGATTGCCAATTACACTTAAAAATACACTCCACTATCTCTTGGAACTTAACCTATATCTCAACAGTAAGTGTGCAGGACATTGTGGATTATGTCAGGTTTATTTTAAGCAAAACTTATGCTGCACTCGGTCGGAAGAAAGTCCCTCTTTGGAACTTAATCCGATGGATATCCGCAAGATATTATATCAGATCAAATATTCTCCCGTAGGGAAAATCAATCTTTTAGGTGGGGACATCTTCAAATATTCACATTTTCACGAATTGCCGGAGATTTTATCTGGATTTGAAGATCGCACCCATATATGGAGTCATTATGCCAATTACAATACAGTAAAAGATATAATGCCCCATTTAACTCATGATATCATCGTGACCTTACCTTATCACGAAGATCTTTTCCGATCGTGCCGAAAAAAATTCATCACTAGTACTCAGAATAACTATCATTTCTTTATTACATCCGAAAATGACTATGATATAGCTGAATCCATCATCGAAAACCATCATATCGATCACTACTATTTCCATCCTGTTTTTACAGGAAAAAACACAGAATTTTTTGAACAAAACATTTATAGCGATGAAGAGGATATACAGAATGTCGTGAAATCTTTTCGACAGATTTTTGCCAATCAAAAACTTAACAGTAATTATTTCGGCATTCTCTCTGTCAGACCCACAGGCGATGTTTTCGCCAATATTAACAGTCCGTCGTTAGGGAATGTCAAAGAACAGACGATTATTGATCTCATCAACCATGAATTAATACATAATACTGCATGGAGAAAGACTAGGAATTCCTCTCCCTGCAGCCATTGTCTGTACCAATATCTGTGCCCCCCACCATCGAATTACGAAATCGCTCTGAACAAACCGAACTTATGTCACGTTCATTCTCAATTCGGGAAATAAAAATCACATTTAATAAAGAAACCAAATCATGGAAGCACTGAAAAGAAAAAAAAGATATAAAGCCAAAGCACCCCTCCAAACGATCAACGAAATCAAAAGTATTATACAAACCATATTAGGGATAAATCTTCATGAGACTATTTATCAGGACGATAGATCAAGATTTCATTCCTGTCGAATAAGTATCGACAGTGACGACATAGGTCCATTCCGGATTGGAACCAACGGTAAAGGTATAAGCAAAAACTATGCATTGGCCAGTGCCCATGGAGAATTTATGGAACGTATTCAAAACAATGCCCTACTTAACCACGACTGGGTAGCTCGTCCCAATACAATCAAGTCTTATGGAGAAAAATTCAATAGGTTTAAGCAATATCTAAAAGACAAAGACTTATTACTCAAATACAACATAGCTCCAGATGAACATTTTATTGTCGACGAAGTCGAGTGGCAGCAGGAATGGGATAAACAAAATATTTTAAAGGGAAAAGACCTGAATTCTTTGCCCCATTTGCCATTTTATGATGTTTTCAATGATACTGTGACATATATCCCAGCTCAGGTGATCACTGCCCAATGTACTAGCAACGGAATGTGTGCCGGGAATACCCCGAAAGAGGCTATGATCCAAGGCATTTGCGAAATATTGGAACGCTATGCTATACGTTTAATATTCGAAAAAAAACTCACATTACCCTCCATTCCGAAAGATTATTTCAAAGGGAATTTGATTTACAACCATCTCATAGAATTGGAACAGACCCGCAACTGGTCTATTGAAATCAAGGATTGTTCCTGTCATATCGGACTGCCGGCAATTGGTATTCTGATCATCGACAAATCCAAAACAGGATATCATTTTCACATAGGTGCTGATCCCTCCCCTATAACCGCTTTAGAAAGATCTATCACTGAAATCTATCAAGGCCGTAAGGATATACAATTCCTTCTTTTTGATATAGAACGAATGCTTAAAATAGAGCAAGACAATGCTTCCAAAGAATACGAGTGCAGCAAAATATTTATCGATTCAACAGGACAGTTTCCTTTATCGATACTTTCTTCCACCAACAGCTACGAATTCACAGGATTTGACGAAAGATACGGCCTATCGGATGACAGTGATCTCCGATTACTGACCGACTTGGTGCAAAAACTCGGTTTCAAAATGTTCGTCCGAGATGTCTCATTTTTAGGATTCCCAGCATACCGTATATACATACCAGGAATGAGTGAGATATATTATACTTTCGATCAAACGGATTTGGAAAAAAACACTTCTAACTCATACTTTACAACTATCCATAATATCTCACAAGCAACTCAAGAAGATATTGAAGCTTTAATCCAATATCTGGAAACAAGCAAAAGGCCCTATTTGTTTGATTTTATGAATCTATCCGACGATATAATCAAAGATTACAATTTATCTATGTGCATCCTCTATGGGAAAATAGGGATTCATAAAAAATCCCATGAATATCTGAATAAATATATCGAAAGACATCCGAATTGTTCTTCGTTCTACCGGTGCCTCCGGGATATTCTGTATATAAAGTATATCGATCAGAAGGTCAATAACAGCTTCTTATTTAAGCTATACGACACAAAAACGATCGACGATATTTACAGCGCATTGGAACAAGACAGGTTTTTAGAGTTATTCCATCTTTCCTCCTGTTTCGATTGTGAAAAATGCGGCATATCCAATTCGTGTAAATTATTAAATTTAATAGAAATATCAAAGCGGATTGAGAAAGCATTTGAAAAAAATATTCCCGATCAGAAACTCCTTGCTCAATATTTTCATTAAACACATATTGTCTATAAACGGATAAGAATTATCTGTGTTATGAAAAAACCATTTCCACATACTCTTCAACTGGATGCTATGGACTGTGGACCGGCATGCCTGAAAATGATTGCCAAATACTATGGCAAAAATTATAGTATTCAATATCTAAGGGAACGGTCATATATCACACGCATGGGCGTGTCGATGCTGGGGATCAGCGAAGCGGCGGACGACATCGGGTTTTGTACCAATGGGGTAGAAATTACATTTGAACAATTAATAAGAGATGTTCCGCTCCCATGCATCCTGCATTGGAAACAAAATCACTTTGTAGTATGTTACGGAATAAAAAAGAAACACCATGGAGATTACACAATCTGTATCTCCGACCCAGCCAATGGAAAATACACCTTGGATAAAAAGGCGTTCCTCAAATGCTGGACTAGTACTAAAAGAAATGATGAAGACACTGGCGTAGCCTTATTACTGGCTCCCACGCCTGAATTTTATGAGCAACAAACCAATAAAGAAACTAAAGATCCCAGAGGAATCAGTTATTATTTTCGTTACCTGCTACCTTACAAACCCCAGCTATTCCAACTGGTTGTCGGGTTGCTGTTAGGTAGTGTCTTATCGCTCATTTTCCCATTTCTCGCCCAGGCGATGGTCGATCAGGGTATTGGCAATGCCAACTTGAGCCTCATTACTCTCATCCTGATCGCACAATTGGTTCTTTTTATCACACAACTGTGTATAAGTTTTCTCCAGAGCTGGATCACGCTCCACATGAATAGTCGGATCAGTATTTCACTCATCTCCGACTTTCTAACCAAACTGATGAAACTCCCTATCCGGTTCTTCGACTCCAAAAATGTGGGAGACATCATGCAACGCATTGGGGACAACAGTCGGATACGCTCGTTCTTGACCGGCACGACACTTAGCACTCTCTTCTCTTTTATCAATTTCTTCATCTTCGCCGGCATCATGGCGTATTATAACCTGACGATCTTGCTTATTTTTTTAGCTGGTAATACGCTTTACATTACTTGGATCGTATTGTTCATGCGTTATCGACGTAAATTGGATTATGCCCGTTTCGCCCAGGCATCGGCAGAACAAAGCAACATGGTACAGATCGTCACAGGGATGCAGGAAATCAAACTTCAAAACTGTGAAAAACAGCAGCGCTGGAAATGGGAACGCATTCAAGTAAAACTATTCAAAATCAGCATAAAAGGACTCGCTTTGGGCCAATACCAGCAACTTGGTTCTGTCTTTTTCAACCAAACTACCTCTCTACTCATTTCGTTCATCGCAGCCCAGTCGGTCGTCGAAGGAGACATTACCCTCGGTATGATGATGTCTATCAGCTATATCATCGGACAATTATCCAGTCCCATCAGTCAGGTGATCGGATTTTTGCAATCAGCACAAGATGCAAAAATCAGTTTGGAACGCCTGAATGAAGTCCAGAACAAAGAGGATGAAAAACAAAACCTCGAAAACAAAGTTAGTGAACTTCCTGAAAATAAAAATATTACCCTAAACAATGTATATTTTACTTACGACGGTGCAGACCGAGATTACATACTGGACAATATCAGCCTGACTATTCCCCACAATCGGGTTACGGCCATCGTTGGAGCCAGCGGTAGCGGAAAAACGACCTTAGTCAAACTTCTTCTAGGTTTTTATTCTCCAAATAAAGGAGAAATCAAAGTTGGGAACATTTCCTTGGATGATATCAATCCTTACCTGTGGCGTGCATCTACCGGAGCCGTCATGCAGGACGGATTTTTATTTTCCGATACAATCGCAGCCAATATCGCGGTGGGAGTAGATGAGATCGACAAAACTCGCCTAGCAAAAGCCGCGAACGTTGCCAATATAATGGAATTCATCCAATCTCTTCCCCTAAAATTCAATACCAAGATCGGGATGGAAGGTAACGGAGTCAGTCAGGGACAAAGACAACGCATACTTATCGCCCGAGCCGTATACAAAAACCCGGATTTCCTATTCTTTGACGAAGCGACCAATTCGCTGGATGCCAACAATGAAAAACAGATATTAGACAATCTAAATACTTTCTACCGGGGTAAAACCGTTGTCGTTGTTGCCCACCGACTTAGCACGGTGCAACAAGCCGACAACATTGTCGTGATGGACAAAGGCTGTATTGTCGAACAAGGCACACACACAGAACTCACAGCTAAAAGAGGATTTTATTATACTTTGGTGAGAAATCAATTAGAATTAGGAAAATGATGGAAGAAGAAAAATATACCGGCTCCGACATTGAACTACGTAGCGGCGAATTCCAAGAAGTTCTCGGCGAAGTTCCTTCTTGGATACTCCGCTGGGGCATCACAACGATAGCATCGGTAATCGGGATTTTATTGATAGGAAGTGCTGTTTTTAAATACCCGGATGTCATTTCCTCATCCATGGTCCTTACCGGTACCACCCCGGCAGCATCCGTCGTAGCAAAAACATCCGGAAAACTCCGTTCACTTTCTGTAAAAGACAATCAATTCGTTTCCAAAGGACAAATGTTGGCTGTGATTGACAATCCAGCCCAGACGGAAGATGTCGAAATGCTCAAAAACTATCTTTCAAAAATCTTTTCTGTGGAAAATCCGATAGATATGCCACCCAAAGAACTGACTTTGGGAGACATGCAAAGCCTTTACGCCTCATTCCGTCTCACCCTAACCGAATATATCCAGTTCCAGCGACTGAACTATTACCCGCAGAAGATAGCTTTTACCCGTGAACGCATCCGACGAAATGAAGTTTCATATAACGACTACCTGAGACAAAAGGAGTTGATCGAAGAACAGGCTCGTTTAGTTCAAAAACAATACTTACGAGACTCTTCTCTGTGTTGCCAAGGGATATTATCTACCGAGGACCTCGAACATTCCCGGTCCGATTATTTGCAAAGCCGCCTTTCAGTAGAAACTTGCCATACCAATCTACAAAATATACAGACAACGTTGGTGCAGCTACGAGAATCCTTACTAGACACAGAAAACCAATATGCTGATTCCCAGCGTACTCTCGTAACCCAACTAAACAACTTAACAGCACAATTATCCACTTCCATCCAAACTTGGGAACTAAACTACGTCCTCTCAGCTCCCATTGACGGTCACATCTCCTTTGCCAACTACTGGGCTGAGAACCAAAATATTTCCGCCCAACAAGAGATATTCACCATTGTTCCTCTCGAGCAGGGAAAAATCATAGGAAAAGCCATGCTACCCATTGCCCGTTCCGGGAAAGTAAAAATTGGCCAGAAAGTAAATATCCGCTTCCAGAATTTCCCGGAAAACGAATTTGGAATAGTCCGGGGGGTTGTAGAAAATATCTCCCAAGTACCGGTAGAAACCGTAAATTCGTTGACAGGCACACGGGAGTCCTCTTATGTGGTCAGTATTTGCCTCCCAGACGGATTGAAGACCAATTATAATAAAAGCCTCCCTTTCCTGCCTCAGATGCAGGCTCAAGCTGATATTATCACTGAAGACTTATCCTTACTGACTCGCTTTTTCCTGCCCCTGAAAAGAATATGGAAAGAAGGAATGGTATCTCCTAAATAAATCAAAACTATCTACTATATGTTAGGCATTAAAAATCGGATCAAAAAACGGATCGTAGATATCCTACATCATAGAGGATTCAACACGATGATTGGTCAAATCAAATGGCACGGAGTAACCGGAATCACAATAGACGAATTTTATGTAAAAAAAGCAGACGGTTCAGGACAATCCGTACACATCGGGAAATTGACTGCCAAACTATCTCTGTGGCACAGTCTGATCCATCTTGCATTGCAAGGTGAATTAACCGCAGAACACATTCGCACAGACCTACGAGCCGTGTCGGACACCCCCCTGTTGTTCCCCCGTTTTGAAATAGCTTTCCGTACCCGGAAAAATTTCCAACTGGTACAAATAGAAACAGGGAATATGAACATTAGTCTCCAGCATTCACATAAAAAATCATTCAATGATTTCCACCTACAATTCAAAAATATCGTTTGGGATGATATAATTAAAATACTCAAAGGACATTGGCTCAGTCCTATCATCGCTGATTCCAAGTCCGAATCCCGAATATCGTTAAATGCCTTCTTTCGTTTTTTCCCAGGGCAATTTCTACCGGTTTCCCATGCGGAAATCAAATGGGACGATTTTTCACTATCCAGTAAAAATCCTGCCAATGCTCCCCTGAAAATCGACCGTAATTATCTGATAAACATTATGGACAAAAAACTAAAAATCGTCCATAATGGTCAATATTTACCCTTCGAAAAAATCCCGTGGGAACTGATCGATGCCATCATCTGCTCGGAAGACCCTCGATATTGGAGCCATTCCGGCTTTTGCCTTTACGGTTTGGGAATAGCCCTGCGGGAAAACATTAAAACCCGAAAATTCAGCCGAGGAGCCAGCACCATCACCATGCAAGTGGTACGAAATATTTTCCTGACTCACAACCGGAATCTAGTCCGTAAGGTAGAGGAATCCATCCTGGCCCTCCTTTTGGAAAATTACTACAAAATAGAAAAAAAAATCATTTTGGAACTCTATCTGAACCTAATAGAGTTCGCTCCGAACGTATATGGTGTACAAAACGCCATTCGGTTTTATTTCGACAAAGAACTCAGTGAATTGACATTGACCGAAATACTGACTTTAACTTACATCATCCCTCGTCCCCGTCATTTTTACGAAGCCCTGCTCGACCGGACCGAACAGCTACGACGAAACCTGCACCATCACCTCCTCTCTTATACTCACCTCATGATCAAAAAAGGCCTCATTGCTCCCCATAAGGCCGAAAACATTGGTTCTTGTATTCATTTTGGAGAAAAATTCGGGACATTAACTTTATTAGACAATGAAATTTCATCAAATGGGAAACAATCCAGAGACATCCCCGATACCATTAACAAACTCATACGAGCTTACCCACACACCTTAAAGGAATACGACGGGCAATACATTCACCTATATAATGGTCAGACGATTGAATATAAACATACCGACCACGGTAATGGAACGGTAGATCCGTGTCTGGATGTCATTTTTAATGAACGTTATCCCAAAGGCGCATCTGTCAATACCCCCCCTCAAAACGATGCTGGACGTATCCGGAATCAGGAACTGCTAATGAAAATGTACGGTGGTTCCCCAGAAGAAGTCCGAAAAAATCTAGTTCCAATCCAATGGTGTCCCAAATTGGCAAATCAAACTTTATGGTGCACCAAAATCAATATGATACACGTCCGTCTTTCTCGCATATCAGCGGAACTAGACCAACACCCGGAACTTGCTGTTTACCTAAACAGTAGTGGTATTTTCAATTGGAGGCCGATAAAGGGTAGTAGTCATTTGAGCCCACATAGTTTTGGCATCGCAATAGATATTGCCGTCAATCAAGCTCATTACTGGCAACACCATATTTTGGAACAAACCAGGGAGTTCCCTGAACGCCCTCAAACTTCAATCCCTCAAATCATTGTCGATACATTTGAGAAACAAGGTTTTATCTGGGGTGGTCGATGGCGACATTATGATACGATGCACTTTGAATACCGTCCTGAACTATTCCTCGACTGACAGAAAATTAAACATTCCATCTCACAACAATTACATAAACTAATGAATGGTAAAAAAATATCCATCACGATAGACGACCTCCCCTTTGTTTCCCCTGGGGTGACATTGGAGGAAATAGAAGAAGCCACTTTCCGTATACACAGCCATCTAGAGAAAAACAAAATACAAGCTGTTGGCTTTGCCGTCGGAGAATATGTTTCCTGGGGAACTCAGGACAACCGCCGTCTGGACATATTAAAAAGCTGGCAGAATCAAGGACATTTGCTCGGGAGTCATACATTTTCACATATTTCACTCGGCAAAGTTTCTTTGAATGTTTTTATCAAAGACATTCTAAAAAACGAATCGGTTCTGAGTCCATTTTGGGATACAGCCCCATATAAAGAGCGCTTTTTCCGCCTTCCATATTTGCAATGGGGTTCTATCGAAAAATTTAACGGATTAAAAAAATTTCTCTCATGCCTGTCTTATACCCTTGCACCGGTTACAGTGAATAGTTTTGATTTTATCTTCAACACCGTGTATGTCCATGCACAGAAACATAAAAAGGTTGCTGTCATGGAAAGTATTGTTTCTGCATATATTTCCTATATAAAACAGTTGATTGGACACCATGAACGGTCAATACTGGCTAAAATAGGTCGACCTATCAACCATATCCTACTATTACACTCCAATTTGATCAATGCACATTGCTTGGACAAAGTCGCAGAGATTTTAGCGGAAAGTGGGTATTGCTTCTCTTCACTACGGGAAGCCCTAGACGATCCTTATTATAGAGATTTCAACAAATGGAGCAAAGGAGACAGGCTCCATTTCAATCAATGGTGGGAAAAAAAAGGAATTCATAACGAAATAGAACCGCTTCCAACTATCGACCAAGAAATTATAAAAGCATATACGGCTTTGACCAGTTTCTGAACATTTCAAATAACGCTATTAAATCATCTCTAATCAAACATTTATCAATGGAACCCTCATGCGCACAACCGGTCGATTCTCCGCCATGGATGGACATTGCTTGGTTTGAATACTTATTGTGGCGAGAAAACAACTGGACGATAAATGATCCCCAAGGACAAAAACGGGCACAAAACTACATTCATATCACCAGTAACTATTTTAAACCCTTTCAGGCAGGATGGTGCGGATGTTTTGTCGATTGGGTACTGAAAAAGACAAATCAAATTTATGGAACAACATTCTCCACCGTAATGAATAATCCCTCTGGATCGCAGAACTACGCTACCAGGAAACGATATCCGGGGAGCATTCGCATACGTCCAAGACTCAACCATATTCCTTATGGTTCATTGGTTGTTTTGCAGTCTGGTCTTTGGCAAGGACATGTAGGATTTTTAGTAAATTATACGAAAATTGGACACGAAAGATACGCATACCTGCTAGCCGGCAATCAGAACGACAAAGTCTGTGTGCAGGAATTTCAAGTATACCGGGTATCAAATAAAATCTTTTATCAGACCCGAAAAGGTAAAACATTCATCTTGAAAGGTTACGTTTTCCCGCAGGAATACCAATGGGAAAACCAAAAGGATAAGGCTTTTGAATATTGTGACGAAGGGTATGAAATCGTAGAAGCATTTAGGGAACTACCTTGAAAATGATTTCTCACAAATAAAACCTCCCTCCCTCAGTGCCTATCCGGTGTAAACTTTTAACTCACACCTCTCTTTACTAAATTCATATAGATCCATAAAAAGTCCATTACCCATAAATATAAAGCATAGTTCTGCTGTTTTTCCATGCAATCCAAATAAGAATTCTCTTTGATCAACCGATACATCAGGTAACCGTCAAACGACATTCTACGACAGGAATAAAGCAACATTTAATAGAAATAAAGTAATATTTAATTAGAATACTTTCTATTAGAATTTAGAATATGATCTGCGAGCCACAACTGAAATCTTACAGATCAAGTATCTTTCAATTTTCCAATGAAAGAATAAGTTTTACCAAAATCATCCAACACCTAAAGTTTTATGGAAAAAATCTCCGATATGATATCGTATAAATATTTTCCGGATCTTTTACATCCAAGACAAAAGGCTTCATCGATCACATTTACTCAAATCTCTCTTCAAATAGCTCCAACAAATCCACATCTGGATCCGTAGCAACCATCTGGAGATAAGTTTCCTCTTTTTCTTTGCCCTATGCAGATGTTATTTTTTGAACTTCATCGTACACTGTATATTTTTTAATGTTGAACTATATATCCATGTGTCTGACCCATTTCCAGCTTAGATATTACGGGATCATTGCATCGAAAAGAACTGGAAATCGATCGAATGAGAAATAGGTCATAGATTTAATATTCCAAAAATCACCAAAAAAGCCACTATGATTAACATTTTCACCCACTGAAATGGCGTTCAGAAACTATCAAAACATTAGCAATCAAATTGTTGTTTTGTAAAACCAGTAGAGGTAGGTATTCAAGCTCACAACAGCTAATAATCAACGCCTTAACAAGCTCGCTTTATTTGATGATTTTTAACGTATCCGTACTAGATTCGGATTGAAAAAATAATATCTTCCTGGACTATCCAGAATACTAGCGTAGATTGACGACTGCATTAAAATTATAAACATGCTTACATTGGAAGAACTGCTCATAGAGACAGATCCGGATTTAACCTTAGCGGCCACCATGGTTATCGGCTTTGACAACAGCAGACATCTGGCGCTGGAATATAGAGTCACGGACTGTGACGATCCGTTGGAAACCCATATAAAGTATGTGTCGGTTGACCAGGAAGATGCATACGTTTTGGCAAAGAAAGTACATGTTACCTTAACCGGACTCCCTAGTTATATTTGCAAGAGATACGGGGCCAGACCTTTATGCCAAACGCTTCCGTCCCAGGCCCGCGCTTTGTTCAAAGAAATACTGGATTTCTACAAGTATCACGGCATACGATACCAATTAACGGAAAGAACCGTCCCTCATTCCAATCTATAAAAGGATGGTGGCAATTAAGCTTGAGTTCGCAGCTTTTCCAATCCCGTAAGACAGGAACGAAAGCCTCTAAAAAATCTTTTTTATTAACATTTTACCCTCTGAAACCGGCATAAAAAAAGCCTCTGAAACGGTGTTCAGAAGCCATTAATCTACTGACAAACAAGTTGTTGTCTTATCGAGCCGGTAGAGGGATTCGAACCCACGACCCCGAGATTACAAATCACGTGCTCTGGCCAACTGAGCTATACCGGCAACAAATACTTTCCTTTTGCCCGAAAGCGGTTGCAAAGGTAGGGATTTTTTCGACCCGTACAAACCTTTTGCCGCCCCCTCGAAGGAAAAAAGAAGGAATTCTTCACATCCTCCCTTACTCTTCCAGGGTGTATTTTTCCCGCAGCCGCCGGGGCAAGCCCCGGAGTACCCTCCGGTACGAATCTTCGATCCAACCGCGAAGCACCTGCCCCGGGACATCTCCTTCCAAAAGGACACAGCACCACCCGTTGACGAATCCCTTTTCCACCGCCCGGTACTGCTGCATTCGGAAGAGTGCCTGTTCTCCCGCCTTGAGGTCCACCCGCAGCGGGAGATCGGCCAAATCGCACATCAGGAATATCTTTCCCTCCACCTTGACTACCCAAACATCGGCCGCATGGGGAAATTTCCCGAAGGGAAAACACTCGTACGCTCCGGGGAGTGCCAAAGCGCAATCGCGTACCTGTTCGATGTCCATACTCCCGGCAAGTATTTTACAGGCGGCGTACCACCACCCGGCTGGCTGGAAGATCGGGGATGTAGAGTACGCTGTCCCGCAGGGTCATATCGGCCGCCCCTTGGAATTCGCCCAAATCCAGCGGGAGGAGTTCCCCACCTGCGGTCAGATCGTAGGCAAATACCCCGGAAGGCACCCACGAAGTAACATAGAGCATTTTTCCGTCGGCCGAGAGCGCGATCCCGTCGTACTGTCCCGCCTGTTCGAAGAGTTTTTCAGGTGCGGGAGCCGAGAGATCGGCAATACGGTACACCACATTGTCCGGGGTCGTCGTCCCGTCGGCCGGATAGGAAGCCACGTACAGTGTGCCGTCCTGTCCGAAAGTCATCCCGTTGGCACCCGGTACCTGAGCCCACAGCACGGGCGAGGCCTGCGGATCGGAAAGATCCATCCGATAGATGCGACCGGTATTGGTTACCGAAATGTACAAGGTATCGCCCCAGGCAGCCAAGTCGTTCACAAAGAGGTCCTCCGCGGGAAGAACGATCTCGCGCGGAGCCAAGGAGAGGCTGTCCAGACGGAACTCGACAACTTTGTTTACATCGCAGACAAAGAAACGTTCCCCACGGATGAACATCCCCTTCGGGGCGGAAAGGTACCCTTGGGGCGGAAGGAGCGTATCGACCTTGCCCGCTTCGAAGTACAGGATATACCCTTTTCCCTGGGTGTTGAGCGGGTCGAGTGCCTCGGTCCCGAAATTGGCCACGAGCAGACCGTCCCGATACGGATACGTGCTCTCGCAAAAACGAATGCACTCGGTGAGTACCGTATCGCGTACAGGGGTGTTTTCCGCTCCCTGAGGAGCGTTTGCTTCAGAGGGCTTGCAGGCGGTCATCCACGCCAGGATGCCCAGCAGACAGAGAGAAATTTCCGTTTTTTTCATGGTAAAAGTATTGTTTTGTTTTCAGTTGTTCGCAAAAGATCACAGCGGAGGATACCCCAACGACTCCAATAGCAAGGAAAGGTTGCGTCGGCGGGTGGATCCCATGATGAGAAACCAATCGACAAAAGTCCAGATGAAGAGTCCTCCGAGGGTAAAAAACTTCAGAAGTCCCAGACCGATCTGCCCGAGATACATCCGGTCCACCCCATTGACCAATACTACCAGCGGAAGGAGCGAGAGCAAAAGCGCCACCGTCGGGTCTTTGTAATCGAGCATATAGATTTTTGCTCCCAATTCGGGAGAAAGGGAGGAAAGTATATCCCGCAACATGGGAAAGGAAGCCTGTTCGAAGTACTTGCCGTTCACGGCAAAGAACATCTGGATCTGTTGCTCGGTCATAGGAATATCCGTTTAGTCGATCTTCGGGTCAAAAATAGCGAAAGCCGAGCGCAGCGGCAAGTGGAGAAGCGAAGTTTTCCCCAGGACGAAGCCGAGGCGCCTCCTGTTTTATGAAAAAACAGCGAAAAAGTCTTCTTAATTATCGGCAGGAATTAAAGCATTCGTTCCCTTTCAAACGGCGGGAATGCGTACTTTTGCTTTTCCGAACCCAAAAAAGAAAAACCATGCCGCATTCCACCCTCCAGGTAATGGGAATCCTCAACACGACGGACGACTCGTTTTACGCCGCCTCACGGGTAAATGACCTGCAGGAACTCCTCCGCCGTGCCGAACGGATGCTCGAACAGGGGGCGTCCATCCTCGATATTGGGGGGTGCTCCACTCGCCCGGGGTGTACCGTAGCCGATGCCGAGACCGAAATGAGGCGCGTTGTCCCCGCTGTCGAAGCCCTTTCCCGGCATTTTCCCACGGTAGAGATATCGGTGGATACGTTCCGCAGCGAAGTGGCGGAAAAAACCTTGGAAGCCGGAGCGACGATGATCAACGATATTTCCGGGGGTGATTTCGACCCGAAGATGTTTCCCTTGGTCGCACAGTACGGGGCAGGATACGTTCTGATGCATACCCGGGGGCTTCCCGACCAAATGATCCACCGCACGGAGTATTCCGATCTCGTGGCGCAGGTGTACGACCACTTGGCCCTGCGGGTGGAACGCCTGCGCGCTTTGGGGGTATCGAGGATCGTGGTCGACCCGGGATTCGGCTTTGCCAAAGATGTGCGGCAAAATTTCGTTCTGCTGCGCCATCTGAAGGTCTTCAAAGCACTGGGATGTCCGGTACTGGCCGGGATGTCCCGCAAAGGGATGGTGTGGAAGACATTGGGTCTTTCTCCCGGCGAAGCGCTCAACGGGACGACAGTGGTCAATACCCTGGCGCTTTGCCATGGGGCGGATATTCTGCGGGTACACGATGTGAAAGAGGCGGTCGAAGCGGTTCGTTTGTTCGAGGCTTTCCGCGGGTGCGAATAATGCCGTAAAAAAGAGGAAGCGAGGCA
>ULVW01082011.1_pt1 | contig 18691 bp, 16 predicted proteins | sample 1959801 | NCBI WGS metagenome assembly ULVW01 (sample SAMEA4835796, study PRJEB28245) | human gut metagenome | biome: gut microbiome; material: fecal sample | place: Denmark | collected 2008
GCATTTTGTGATATACTAATACAAAAATTTATCTATACAAAGGAGGAAAACGTGCTAATAAGTTGTTTATTAATAGTTTTAGGCTTTGCCATATTAATTGTTGGGGCAGATTTACTAGTTCGAGGGTCAAGTAACATTGCCAAAAGATTCCACATTTCTGAAATGATAATAGGTCTTACAATAGTTGCAATAGGTACATCTATGCCAGAACTCATGATTACAATAAGTTCTGCATCAAAAGGAGCAACAGACTTAATAATCGGAAATGCAGTAGGAAGCAATTTGTGTAACTTACTTCTAATACTAGGAACAACTGCACTTCTAAGACCAATAAAACTAGATAAGGATGTAAAAATTATCCATTTACCTGTGGCCTTTATTTCTACAATAGCCATATTAGTTATGGGAGTAGGATTATGGGGGAGCGAAATTGGTGTAATAAACAATAGAGATGGAAAAATACTAGTAGGATTATATTTACTATACTTCATGTATCCAATTATCATAGAGATAATAGACATATGCAAAACTGGAAGACATAATAAGGAAGAACATATAAGCCCTAAAGCAAATATACCACTTTCGATTTTGTTTATCCTAATAGGAATAGTACTATTAAAATATGGAGGAGATTTAGTTGTAGATGAAGCAACTTCTCTTGCTGAAATTTTTGGAATTAGCCAAAGAGTGATAGGACTTACAATAGTTGCAATAGGCACAGCATTACCAGAGATGGTAACATCAGTAATAGCTACCATAAAGGATGAAGGAGGATTGGCAGTTGGAAATCTAGTTGGTTCTTGCATTTTAAATTCCTTCTTAATACTAGGAACAGGTGCAATAATTACTCCACTTGAATTCACAAGGGAGTTCCTGAGCAACCTATGGCTTTTAGCTGCAACAATTGGGTATATTTGGGTATGCTGTTTTATAGGCAAAAAAGACACTTTAACAAGATATAAAGCTAGTATTTTAGTAATAACATTTGCAATATATATGTGGAGATTATTTGTATAAATAGTGAGGTAAGGAAAAATGAAAGCTGCAATAGGCCAAGATAGCCATAGAATAGATTATAAAAACACTGAAAAAAAGCTGATATTGGGTGGGATTGAATTTGAAAATGAGTTTTCTCTTCAAGCCAATAGTGATGGGGATGTTATATTACATGCAATAACAAATGCAGTTTCTGGAATAACATGTGTAAATATTCTAGGAGATAAAGCAGACCAAATGTGCAAAAATGGAATTTTAGATAGTGAAGAATATTTAAAGCAAGCACTAAAATATTTAAAGGAAAAAATTGTTCATATTTCAATTTCAATAGAATGTAAAACACCTAAAATAACTCCTAAAATACCAGAAATGAGAACTAATATTGCAAGAATTTTAAAAGTTCCAGAAAATTGTATAGGAATAACTGCAACAACAGGAGAGGGATTAACAGATTGCGGCAGTGGTTTTGGTATAAGTGCAATAGCTATTATTACAGTTAAATAAAAGGGAAAGGAAAATAAAAATGCAAGAAGTATATCTAAAAGCACGAGCTAAAATAAATTTGAATTTATGTGTTTTAAATAAAAGAGAAGATAATTACCACAATATAGAATCAGTATTTCAAAAAATCAATTTTTATGATGAAATGTATATTAAGAAAAATAATAATGAGTTTAAGTTGAAAACAAATATACAAGAAATAAATAACAACCAAAACATAATTTATAAAGCCTATGTGAAACTAAAAGAAAAATATCCTGAAATAACAGGGGTTACAGTACTTTTAAATAAAAAAATTCCAATGCAAGCAGGGCTTGCTGGTGGTAGCACAGATTGTGCAAGCTTTATTTATGGCATTAATAAATTATTTGCATTAAACTTGCAACAAAAAGAGATGGAGGACTTTGGTGCAAGTATTGGAGCTGATGTTGTTCCATGTATGTACAATAAAGCTGTATTGGCACATGGAATAGGAAATGAAATTATGGAAATTAATACAAACTTCAAATATTACATAGTTATAATAAAACCTAAATTTTCATGTGATACAAAATATATGTATCAAAAGTTAGATTCACAAGAGAATACTGTAATCCAAAAACAAACTACAAGCGAAATAGTTAAAGCATTAGAAGAAAATGATATAAACAAATTGGGAAAAAATCTTTATAATGTATTTGAGGAAGCCATTGGAAATAAAAAAACTGTGGAAGTTGCAAAAAATAAAATATTGCAAAATGGAGCAAAAGGAGTATTAATGTCAGGTTCAGGTTCGTGCATCTATGGAATTTTTGATAATAAAAATACGGCTAAAAAAGCATATGAAATTTTGAAAAATCAGTATGAAACATATATATGTGTATCATATAATAAAGGGAGCAAGAAATGTTTGGTAAAAGAAAAGTAACAGCAATAATATTAGTAGCAGGAAATAGTACAAGATTTGGTTCAGGAGATAATAAAAACCTACATAATGTAAAGGAAAAGCCAGTATTAACATATAGCTTAGAAGCCTTTAACGAAAATCAATATGTAGATAAAATAACTGTAACAGTAAGGCAACAAGATGAAAATGAGATAAGAGAAATAATTGAAAATGCTAAATGTACAAAGCCTGTTCAAATAGTTACAGGAGGAGAAACTAGAAAAGATTCTGTTTATAATTCAATAAAGAATGATGAATCAGATATTGTAATTATTCACGATGGTGCAAGACCAATGATAAAACAAAATTATATTACCAATTGCATTGAAGCAATGGAAATGTTTAAAGGAGTAACAATAGGAGTAAAATCAAAAGATACAATAAAAATTGCAGATAATAATGGAGTAATAATAAATTCAACACAAAGGGAAAACACATGGATAATACAAACACCACAATGCTTTGAGAGATCTATATTACTTCAAATGCACCAAGAATTTAACGAAGAAGGAATAACAGATGACTGCATGCTACTAGAAAAAGGTGGATATAAGGTAAAAATTCTTGAAGGTGATTATACAAATATAAAAATAACGACAAAAGAAGATATGAACATAATAAATGAATTTATGAAATAATAAATCAAGGGAGAATTAAATTATGCAAAATTTGATAGATTATGTAAAAACAAATGGAGAATCAATAATCTCGGATGAACCAATGAATGAAATAGATTACATGATATTTGCAAGACTTTCATACATGCCATTTAAACATGTTGATATGTGCCATGAGGAAACAATAAAAAGCATTGCAACAAAAATGAAGGACTTAGAGCAAGCAAAATACATCTGGGGAGATGATAAGCCTTTCTTACAAGAGCTAGGTAAAGCAAATAGATATAAAAATATTGTTATAACAGACTATGTAGAAATATTAGATAATGCAGCAGAAAAACAATTTGCAGCAATAACAATAAGTTTGCCAGGTATAAAATATGTTTCGTATAGAGGAACAGATTCATCATTAGTAGGATGGAAAGAAGATTTGAATATGGGGTTTATGGAAAATGTTCCATCACAAAAGGAAGCGGTAAGTTATTTGAATGATATTGCGAAGAAATATACTGAAGACTTAATTTTAGGAGGACATTCCAAAGGAGGCAATTTAGCAGTATATGCAGCAGTTTTCTGCGAAGATGAAATTAAACCAAAAATAAAAAAAATAATAAATGCAGATGGACCAGGTTTTGATAAAAGCGTTATTGAAAAGCCAGAATATAAAAGCATACTTAATAAAATAGAAACATACATTCCGCAATCTTCAGTTGTAGGAAGACTGTTAGAACATGAAGAAGAATATCAAGTTATAAAAAGTAACCAAAAAGGATTTATGCAACACGATATTTTCTCATGGGAAATTGAAAATGATAAATTAGTAAGAATAGAAAGAGTTACCACAAACAGCGAGATTTTTAATGGCATCTTAAGGGACTGGCTAAAAAACACAACTCCGGAAGAAAGGAAAGACTTCATCGACATGCTTTACCAAATAATAACAGCAACAAAAGCAACAGAAGTAAGCGATTTTAAAATAGACACAGTCAAAAAAATTGGCCAGATACTAAATACCTATAAAAATAGAAAAGAAGAGGACAAAAAAGAAATTGAGAAAATGCTTAAACTACTTGTTTCAAGCACTATAAAGATAATTAGAGAATCTAGGAGAAATGAAAAAGTAAAATGACATAACCAAGCTCCCATACGAATACACTTAAATAAAAGTATTCATATGGGGGTTTTTATATGAGGGGAGTATCAATAGAGGACCGAGCTATTCACTTAGCACAATATATAATAGATACAGGAGATACAGTAAGGGGAGCAGCAAAAAAATTTGGGGTTTCTAAATCAACAGTACACAAAGATGTAAGCGAAAGATTAATACATATAAACCAAGTTCTAGCAATAGAAGTAAGAAAAGTACTAGATGAAAATAAAGCAGAAAGGCACATAAGAGGAGGAATGGCAACTAAGCTTAAGTATGAAAAAGTACATAAAAAATATAAAAACAAAAAGGTTCCGTAAAAGGACCCTTTTGCTATATTTTTAACATTGCATAGTTTTTTGACATAAAATATACTACCAGAAAATTTTTTGAGGTGGTATATAAGTGAGGCTAGTAAATGAAAAAAGATTGGTTAAAACTGGTAAGATACTTCATTTGGATGGAGATAGGAGATATAGCCAAAAGGCTGTAAAGACTTATAAAAAAATGGGCTTAGATGCTATTGTAAAAAATATTCCGGAAAACAAGCAAGCACAAATGGTTAGGCCACTGTTAGAAAAATATAATCCTGATATTTTAGTAATAACAGGACATGATACAATGATAAAAAAAGGAGTTAATTTTTCAAATATATATAATTATAAAAATTCCAAAAACTTCAGAAATACAGTCTTAGAGGCGAGAAAATGGGCAAAATCTTCTAATAAATTAGTTATATTTGCTCGGTGCATGTGAAAGCTTTTTTGAGGCATTAATTGATGCAGGAGCAGATTTTGCATCATCTCCAGGAAGAATATTAATAGATTATGTGGATCCACTTATTGTTGCTGGAAAAATAGCAGTTACTGATAAAAACACTTTTGTGAGTGGGTATGAAATTTCAAAACTCATTAAAGAGGGAGAAAAAGGGATTAGTGGAGTTGGAGCAATGGGAAAAAAACGAAAGACATAAAATTGTAACATATTACTAAGTATTTCATAATCAGTCCTAAAACCAAATTTATCGTGCAAATTTAAAACTTTTATTAGCAATTGCAACTTTAGCTCTTTCAAATAGTTCATCTTTTTCAATATCATTAATGTTATATATTTTATCATCTCCAGAAAGATGCCATTTGTCAGGGGATAAAGCCCAATCCATTAAGTGTTTTTTTAATTTTTTAATAGATTGAGTAGTGATAAAGGCACGATCATCTTTATCATTGAACTTCCTATTGGCATTAAAAACAAGGCCAGCATCAGTGCAAACAATGAATTTGGATAATTTAAAATCTTCTAATATTTTTTCTTCTAAAGGTTTTAGAGTAATTTGCTCATTGGTATTTCCAGCTGTTATATCAAAAGCCAAAGGAATACCATCACCATATACTTTTTAGCCCATTCAATAGGGTTTTCGTTTAAATTTTGTTTTAATTTTTCATAAGTACCTAATTTCTCAACAACTTTATTTGTCCTTTTTTTATTGCGGTATACAGAAAAACAAATGAAAAAGTAGAAGCCAAATTTGATTTATCAGATATAAATAGTGCAATAGGTCAAGTATGTTTAGATAGCTATAAAAGTGTTCAAGAAGCAATAAAAGATGCAAGAAAAGATAAAGAATATGAGCAAACTAAATAATTGTAGATTTGTTAAAAGATGGGGAAAACCAAATTGAAGAACTTGATTTACTACATCTTTAACTCAACCAAAATAACATCATCACCAATACACTTAATATTCTGCCAGGGAATAACAATATCATTAGATGAAAAGACATTAAAAAACTTATTATTCCCTGGCACCACTATTGAAGTGATAACTCCGGTTTCTAAACTTGCATTTACATCTTGAACAAAACCTAAACGGCGGCCATCTAATATATTAATAACTTCTTTATGCCTAAAATCCAAACCTTTATTTCCCATACAAACTCCTCATTACATTATATGCTAGAGAAAATAAAAATAATTCAAATTTAAAATTAAAAAATCTTGACAAGTATGGGAAAAAACATTACAATTATAGAAGAGTATATCGAACAGTCGCGTATAAAATTCGCAAGGATTTATATGAGGAAAGTCCGGGCTCCACAGAGCAAGGGTGCTGGATAACGTCCAGTGAGGGTAACCTTAAGGAAAGTGCAACAGAAAATAACAGCTAAGAGCTTACAAGCTTTTAGCAATGGTGAAAAGGCGAGGTAAGAGCTCACCGCCAGCTTGGAGACAAGCTTTGGGTCAATGTAAACCCCACCCGGAGCAACACCTAAAAAGAAGGCTAAGATGGCTCGTCATCTTCTGAATTGGTGGCTTGAGGCATATAGCAATATATGCTCGAGATAAATGGCTGTTCAAGACAGAACCCGGCTTATAGATATACTCAAAATTTTAAAAATAAAGAAAAGCAAAGGAAAATATAAAAAGAGAGATGAGGATTATGAGAAAGAATAACAAAGGAATAACTTTAGTAGCATTAATAATAACTATAATAATTCTACTAATTCTTACAGGAGTAACCACTAAAATCATTTTGGATTCTAAGTTTTTGGATAATGCAAAAAGTACAGTAGCTAAGGCAAATAATGAAACAGAAAATCAGGTTACTCTTGAAAATAATACTTACGATTCATGGGATGAATATCCAGGACAGATTATCAAAGGTGATTCAGGAATACCGGTTCCAGAACCAAAAGTTATAATAGAACTATATGGATCAACAAGCAATATCACTACAAACTCATGTAGAATTAGTGCAACCGGAACTCATAATTTAAATGATACATTAACATATTCTTTAAAATTTGAGACAACCGCATATGATGAAAAAACTGGTGATGATATCTATTGGGATATAACAGGTCTTACACAAAATACAAAATATAAATTTGAAATAACCGCTACAGATACAAAAGAAAACAGTACAACTATAGAAGGATATGTTACAACTCTTCCAGAAGAAGTGCAAGTAAATAATGCACCTATGTTTGTAAAAAATCGATTGCAAGATAGGCAAACCAACTCATTAACTATAGTAACAAGAGCAACAGATGCGGATGGAGATAATTTAACATATGAACTATATCTAAAGGGCAATTCTGCAGTTCAAGCAACAAAGACAGCTTCTCAAAATATAGATGTAACATTTACAATAACGGGCTTAAGTGAGTACACAACATATACTTGGTATATTATTGTAAGTGATGGCTCTCTATCTGCTGAAAGTAGCGATGCAAGTGCCAGAACTTATTGCTCAGGAACAGGATTTACCTGCAATGCAACATTATGCACAGTTAATAGACAAGAAGTAGATAATTATTGCGGTGAAACAGTATCTATTACAGAGTTATCTGGTGGAAACGCAGTACCATCAGTAAACTGTCCTTTCTGTGGGGAATCAGGAACTGATGGGAAATGTAAGGCTTATTATTCTAAGCACTTAAATGGTTCTACACACGAACTTTGGATTTGGGATTGTCAAGAAAAAGGTTGGATGATAGATAGTGGAGAATCATTAGGAAGCAATTTTGATATTTGGTCAGGCAAATGCATGTATGTGGAAGGCACATCATATGATTACTCATCAAAATGCACAACCCATAAATTATATGATGAGCACTATTATTGTACTAAACATAATTATGTAGGAACAAGCAGTACACACATTTATTGCTCACATGGAAAAATTGATAAACATTACTAAAAAAATGCTCTTAAATTTAAGAGCATTTTAATTATTTTTTAATGTTAAAAATATAGAATATAAAGTGAAGGGAAAGAATTATGAAAATTTTAATTATAGAAGATGAAAAAGTTTTATCAGATACTATTGCTCAGTGCATTTGCAAGGAGTTTCAGACTGAAAAAGCCTATGATGGATATGAGGGATACACATATGCTAAACAGAATATATATGATGCAATAATCCTAGATTTAATGCTTCCAGAAATGTCTGGATATGATGTATTACTAAAATTAAGAGAAAACAAAGTATATACTCCAGTTCTGATATTAACAGCAAAAGATTCTATATCAGACAAACTAAAAGGTTTTAGATATGGTGCAGATGATTATTTAGTAAAACCATTTGAGGTTGAAGAATTAATTGCAAGGTTGCAAGCAATAATCAGAAGAACAAAGGGAAATTATGAAAGTGAATTATTACAATTTAAGGATTTGAAAATCAACTTAGAGAAGAGAAATATAACAATTAATGGAGAAGAAGTAGCTTTGCAAGGAAAGCAATTTGATATTTTGGAATATTTAGTAACATCAAAAAATAAAATCCTAACAAAAGAGCAAATATTCGACAAAATATGGAGTTTTAATTCATTTGCTACAACTAATGTAGTAGAAGTATATACAAGTGAACTTCGTAAAACATTAAAAAAATATGGATATGATAAATATATTAAGACAATACGCGGAGTAGGATATATGCTATCAGAAAAATAAACAAAAAACTACAAAAAGTTTAAAAAGTGTGTTATAATACCAAGTGCAATTTTTGAAACATAGAAAGAGGATTGAAATGAAAGAAATTATTCACATAGGAATAGATGTTGGTTCAACAACAGTAAAAGTAATAGTTATGAACCAAAAACAAGAAACAATATATTCAACATATAAAAGACATTTTTCAGACACCAAAAACACAGTATGTGATGTTTTAGAAGAAATAGCAGAGAAGTTTGAAAGTTACGATATGACCTTTAGCCTTACAGGTTCAGGGGCTTTATCAGTATCTGAATTTTTAGACTTATCATTCATACAAGAAGTTGTAGCATGCAAAAGGGCTGTAGAAAAATATATTCCACAGACTGATGTTGTAATTGAACTTGGCGGAGAAGATGCTAAAATCATATATTTTGGAAGGTCAATTGAACAACGAATGAACGGAACATGTGCAGGAGGCACAGGAGCATTTTTAGACCAAATGGCAACACTTTTAAACACAACAACAGTTGGTTTAAATGAATATGCTAAAAACTATAACACTATTTATCCAATAGCATCAAGATGTGGAGTATTTGCTAAAACAGACATACAACCACTTTTAAATGAAGGTGCAGCAAAAGAGGATATTTCAGCTTCAATATTCCAAGCAGTAGTCAACCAAACAATCTCAGGCTTAGCTTGCGGCAGACCAATAAGAGGAAAAGTTGCATTCTTAGGTGGACCACTTAGTTATTTATCAGAACTTAGAAAAAGATTTATAGAAACATTAGAATTAAAAGATGATGAAATAATAGTGCCAGAAGATGCACACCTTTTAGTTGCAAAAGGAGCTTGTTTAGACTCTTTTGAATGCAAACCAATATCTGTAGAAAAATTAAAAAGCAAAATAGCACTTTTAAGAAATTACCATGATACAGCACAAGATTCATTAAAACCATTGTTCACAATTGAAGATGAATATAAAGAATTTAAAGAAAGACACAGCAAACACCAAGTTCCAAAAGCAGAACTTGCAAGTTACACAGGGGACTGCTTCTTAGGAATAGATGCAGGGTCTACAACAAGTAAATTAGTTTTAATAGATAAAGATGCAAAATTGCTATATTCAGCATATAAAAATAATGAGGGTAAACCATTACAAACAGTAATTGAAATGCTTAAAAACTTGTATGATGTTTTACCTAAAAAAGCAACAATTAGATATTCAGGCTCAACAGGATATGGGGAAAAACTAATGGCAACAGCTTTAAACCTTGAAATGGGAGAAATAGAGACAATTGCGCATTACACAGCTGCTAAAAAGTTCATGCCAGAAGCTACAAGTATTGTAGATATTGGTGGACAAGATATGAAATATATAAAAATCAAAAATGGAGCAGTTGATAATATAATGCTAAATGAAGCTTGTTCATCTGGCTGTGGTTCATTTATAGAAACATTTGCAAAAAGCTTGAATTTAAGCATTCAAGAATTTGTTGAAGAAGCAATAAAATCAAATAGACCAGTCGATTTAGGTTCAAGATGCACAGTTTTCATGAACTCAAAAATTAAACAAGCTCAAAAGGAAGGCTACAAAGTTGGAGATATATCAGCAGGACTTTCATATTCAGTTATTAAAAACGCAATTCAAAAAGTTATGAAAATAAGAGATGTAGAAACACTTGGGGACTCTATTGTTGTGCAAGGAGGAACATTCTACAATGATGCAGTTTTAAGAGCATTTGAACTAATTGTAGGAAAAAATGTTATAAGACCAGACATAGCAGGACTTATGGGAGCTTATGGTATAGCGCTTTTAGCAAAAGAAGAGTTTGATGGATTAGAAAACAAACAATACACTTCAAAAGTTACTAAAATGGAAGATTTAGATAGCTTAAAAGTAACAGTTTTACATACAAGATGCCATGGATGTGAAAATAACTGCCAACTAACTATAAATGAATTTTCAACAGGAAAAAGATTTATAACAGGAAATAGATGCGAAAAAGGTGCTGGAATTGAAAGAAGCAAAACTCAAATTCCGAACATTTATAAATATAAATATCAAAGATTATTTGGATATAAGCCACTAGCAGAAGAAGATGCAAAACGTGGAACTATAGGAATACCAAGGGTTCTAAATATGTATGAAGATTATCCATTTTGGTTTACATTGTTTACGAACCTAGGATTTAGAGTAGTTCTTTCAGAAAAAAGTGATAGAAAGACTTATGAAAAAGGCATGGAATCAATGCCATCAGAATCAGTGTGCTATCCTGCAAAATTAAGCCATGGACACATTATAAGTTTAATAAACCAAGGTGTTAAAACAATATTTTATCCATGTATGATGTACTCAAGGCAAGAAGACAGCAAGGCAAACAATAAATACAATTGCCCAATAGTAATATCATATTCAGAAGTTTTGAAAAATAATGTTGAGGAATTAAAAGATATTAAGTTTATAAATCCATTCTTGCCATTTGAAAGAAAAGCACTTGCAAAAAGACTATATGAACTTAATGAATTTAAAGAATATAATTTTACTAAAAAAGAGCTAAAAGAAGCTGTAAATAAGGCAGAGGAAGAATATCAAAGATATAAAGAAGATGTAAGAAAAAAAGGCGAAGAGACATTAAAATATATAGAGGCAAATCATTTAAAAGGAATTGTTTTAGCAGGAAGACCTTACCATGTTGACCCAGAAATAAATCATGGTATAGATACAATGATTACAACTCTTGGCTTATGCGTTTTATCAGAAGACAGCATAGCACATCTTTCAACTGTAAAAAGGCCAATTAGAGTTGTTGACCAATGGGTATTTCATTCAAGATTATATAGAGCGGCAGATGTTGTTGGAAAAAATAAAAATCTAGAACTTGTTCAATTAAATTCTTTCGGCTGCGGTGTTGATGCAGTTACAACAGACCAAGTTGAAGAAATTTTATCAAGTTATGGAAGAATGTACACTTTAATTAAAATTGATGAGGTAAATAATTTAGGAGCAATAAGAATTCGTATTCGTTCACTAATTGCTAGTATGAATAAAAGAAAAAATATGAGCTTAAAAACTTGTGGTAACTATGAAATTGAAAAACATGAGTTTACAAAGGAAATGAAAAAAGATTACACAATATTAGTACCACAAATGTCTCCAGTTCATTTTGAAATGTTTGAACAAGCATTACTTTCAGAAGGATACAAAGTTAAGCTTTTAAGAAATAGTACTAGCCATACAGTAGAAACTGGGCTAAAATATGTAAATAATGATGCTTGTTATCCATCAATATTAACAATAGGGCAATTAATGGAAGAGGTTGAATCAGGCAAATATGATACAAACAAGCTTGCATTAATGATGTCTCAAACAGGTGGCGGCTGTAGAGCAACAAACTATATAGGATTTATTAGAAAAGCTTTAAAAGATGCTGGATATCCGAACATTCCAGTAATTTCATTTAACTTTGTTGGAATGGAGAAAAATTCAGGATTTAAAATAACATTACCACTTGTGAAAAAACTAATAAAAGCAACAATATATGGGGACTTGCTTCAAAAAATGTTACATAAAAACAAAGCTTATGAAGTAAATAAAGGTGAAACTGAAAAACTTTATAATTCATGGTTGGAAAAATGTAAAACACTAACAGTTGAGGCAAGTATGGAAGAATTCAACTTAAGTGTAGAACAAATTGTAAGTGATTTTGAAAAAATAAAACTTGATACTTCAAAAGAAAAGCCAAAAGTTGGAATAGTTGGTGAAATATTAATAAAATATCATCCATTCGGAAACAATTATTGTACAGACCTTCTTGAAAAAGAAGGAGCAGAAGTTGTAATGCCGGATTTAATGGGATTTGTGAAGTATGTAATAATGAACAGCATTGTAAAAGCAAAAATCTTTAAAACAGGAATAGTTAATGCTTCAATATATAAAATTGCATTAGATATTGTAAATAAACTTGAAAATTCAACTAAAACAGCTCTTGAAAAGTCTGAAAAAGGTTATTTACCACCATGTAACATAGAAGAACTTGCAGGAATGGTAGAAGAAATATTATCAACAGGAAATCAAACAGGAGAAGGCTGGATACTAACAGCAGAAATGCTTGAATTCATGCACAATGGAATAGAAAACATAGTATGCTTACAACCATTTGCTTGTTTGCCAAATCATGTAGTTGGAAAAGGAGTAATAAAAACAATAAGAAACAACTACCCAGAAGCCAACATTGCACCAATTGACTATGACCCAGGAGCAAGTGAAAGTAATCAAATAAACAGAATAAAACTGTTATTAACAATTGCAAAGGATAATTTAAAATTAAAAGAAAAAAGCGCAAAAATTGCCCAAGAGGAAAATAAGGTTGAAACAACAAAAGTGACATAAAATATTTACTAAAATTAAGTATTGTGGTATAATAAATATAACTTCCGAAAGGATTTTTGAAAGGAATTTATACATCATGACACTACAACAGGGCGCAAACAAGGTTAAAATGACAGCTGAACTTGATTTGAGAATTGCAAATCTATCTTGGGATGATCTTCTTTACAAAGAACATACTCTTCAATTTGGTGTCAATGAAGAAACCAACAAAGTTTACTTAACTCTTCGTGACACTATTTGCCCAAAGGTAAATGACTCATACAAAGTGCAAGGAGAAATCCTGAAACATCTTTCCATCAACTTCAAAGATGTTGAAACAAAGGACTTTGGAGAGAGCTGGTTCCAGATCATTGTTACTATTCCTAGGGAATAACCTTAATTCCTAAGTAAGCACTGACCAAACATGGTCGGTGCTGAACTATTAATAAGCAAAGGAGAGATTGATTGAATATGAAAAACAAAAATTTTTTAATTACAGAAGAAAATGCCAAAGACTATGTAAAAAAAATAGGAAACTGGATTGAAAACCAAGTTAAAAGTTCTAAAACAGAAGGCGTTGTTTTAGGAATGAGTGGTGGCGTAGATTGTAGTACAGTGGCACGATTATGCCAAAAAGCAGGAATAAAAGTTCACCTGGTAATTATGCCATATGGAAACGGAATGAAAAATTCTAATACATACACTCATGCAATGGACTTAATAAATAAATTCAAATTTGAATATCATATTTTTGACATTAAAGATACAGTAGACTCACTAACAATAAATGATACTACAAACACTACAAATACAGAAATGGCTAGAGCAAATATAAGACCAAGAATTAGAATGACATATCTTTATGAATATGCACAAATTAATAACCTACTAGTAATTGGTACAGGTAATCTATCTGAAGCTACATGCGGATATTTTACAAAATGGGGAGATGGAGCACATGATATAAACCCATTAGCAAATATTACTAAAAGAGAAGTATATATTTTGGCAAAGGAACTTGAAGTGCCAGAAAGCATAATAACTGCAAAACCTTCTGCCGACTTATGGTCAGGCCAAACAGATGAAGAAGAACTTGGAATAACATATGAACAAATAGATAATTATATTATAAATGGAACATCAGGAAATACTGAAATTGATAGAATGATAAAAGAAAAAAATGAAAAAAACATGCACAAACTAAAACCAATACAAGTATTTAATGAAGAAAAATAATACAAACAAATTTTCTAAAAACTATTGACATTTGATTAAAAAAGATATAAAATACTTCCAAACAAAAGTTTTGGAGGTATTTTATTATGCTATCTACACTACATATTAAAAATATAGGAATAATAGATGATTTATCAATAGATTTTCAAGAAGGATTCAATGTTTTAACTGGTGAAACAGGAGCTGGAAAAACTCTAATAATTGGCTCACTTGCAATCTTAAGTGGAGAAAGATTTTCGAAAGAAATGATAAGAAAAGGTGAAGAGTATTCACTTATTGAAGCCTGTATCTTTTGCCCACAGAGTGAAAAAGCTGAAGATGGCAACATTATTATTTCAAGAGAAATATATTCTAATGGAAGAAACACATGTAAAATTAATGGAAAACTTGTAACAGTTACAGAACTAAAAAACTTTATGGCAAAAATCATTGATATACATGGACAACACGACAGCCAAAATCTATTAGATAATGGAAAACACATAAAATATCTTGATAGTTTTATTGGTTCAGAACTTAAAAATATAGCTAAAGAATATGAACAATTTTATACAGAATATAACAATCTAAAAGAACAATTAAAAAACAACTATGGAGATGAAAAAGAAAAAACTAGAAGATTGGATTTATTAAGATACCAATTTAATGAAATAGATACAGCAAATTTAAAAATTGGAGAAGATAAAGAATTAGAAGAGAAGCACACTATTATGATGAATAGTGAAAAACTAAAAGAAAACCTTATGGCAATAGATGAAAACATAAATACAAATGCAATTGAATCTATTTCTAATTCAATTAGATGCCTAGAAAAGATAGAAAATTTTGGAAATATTTACCGAGATAAATTATCAGAACTAAAAAGCATATATTATGAACTACAGGAAACAGCTAGGGATTTATCAAACCTTAAAGATGATGCAAGTTTTGATGAATATGAAAGAGATGAAGTTGAAAAAAGGTTAGATTTAATTTTCTCATTAAAAAGAAAATATGGGAATAGCATAGAAGAGATAGTTAAATACCAAGAAAATTTAGAGCAGGAAATTAATATAATTGAAAATGTAGAAGTAATAAATAAACAGATTAAGGAAAAGCTAAACAAAACAGAAAAACATATGAGTAACCTATGCGAAAAAATGAATGAGTTAAGAAACAAATATGCTACAATACTTAGCGATAAAATAAACAAAGAATTAAGAGATTTAGAAATGCCAAATGCGAGATTTAGTACAAAAATAGAAAAACAGGCAACGTATGGTATAAATGGAAATGATAATATTAGATTTATGATATGTACAAATATTGGAGAAGAAAACAAAGAACTTAGCAAAATAGCCTCAGGTGGTGAAATGTCAAGAATAATGCTTGCAATAAAAACAGTTCTTGCAGATGTTGATGATGTGCCAATACTAGTCTTTGATGAAATAGATACAGGAATAAGTGGAAAAGCAGCAAAAGCAGTTGCAGAAAAAATGAGAATAATATCTAAAAAGCACCAAACACTATGTATTACACACTTACCATCAATTGCAGCACAAGGTACAAATAATTATTATATTTACAAAGAAATAAAGAATAATAAAACAAGAACAAATGTAAAAAAACTAACAGAAGAAGAGACAATAGCAGAAATTGCAAGAATTTCAAATGGTGAAATAACCCAAACAGCTCTTGAAAATGCTAGAGAACTTAGAAAAGTAGGATAAAAAAGCAAAAAACAACTAAATTTAACAAAACCCTTGCAATTTGGCCTAAAATATAGTACAATAATAAAGGTAAAAACTACCTTTTACTTAGCTTAATAGAGAAATCCGACTTTAAGTTCAGTTTAAGGCAAATTAAAATTAAAAGGAGGAAAACAAAATGACTAAGGAAAGAAAGACAGAAATTATCAAAACTTTCGGTAGAGATGAAAAAGATACAGGTTCATCAGAAGTTCAAATCGCACTTTTAACTGAAAGAATTAATGAACTAACAGAACATTTAAAAGTACACAAAAAAGATAACCATTCAAGACGTGGACTTTTACAAATGGTTGGTAAAAGAAGAAATTTATTAAACTATCTATCTAAAAATGATTTACCAAAATACAGAGAAATAGTTGAAAAATTAAATTTAAGAAAGTAATAACAAAGGCGGATAAATCCCGCCTTGTTGTGCTATTTTAAGATAAAATATTATGGAAAGTAGCTTGTAAAATGTATTCTCAAAATAAATTCGAATATATTTTAGAGGTTACTTAGTAATATAATTATCTTAAAAACACTGTATCAAATAAAATAAAAGGAGAGAAAGAAATGTTTAAAACATATTCAATGGAATTAGCAGGAAGAACACTTACAATTGAAACAGGAAAATTAGCAGGACTTACAAATGCTAATGTATTAGTAAGATATGGGGACACAGTTGTTATGGTAAATGTTGTAGCATCTAAAGAACCAAGAGATGGTATAGACTTTTTCCCATTATCAGTAGACTATGAAGAAAAAATGTATGCAGCAGGAAAAATACCAGGAGGATTTACAAGAAGAGAAGGAAAAGCAGCTGATAAAGCAATATTAGTATCAAGGGCAATTGATAGACCAATCAGACCTTTATTCCCAAAAGACTTTAGAAATGATGTTGTAGTTACAGCAACAGTATTATCAGTAGAAATTGATAATTCACCAGAAGTATGCGCAATGATAGGTACATCAGCAGCACTTTCAATATCTGATATCCCATTTGGTGGACCAACAGCAGCAGTTAAAGTTGGTTATGTTGATGGAGAGTTTGTTATAAACCCAACATTAGAACAAAGAAAAAAATCAGAACTAGACCTATTAGTTGCAGGAACAATGGACAAGATAGCAATGATAGAAGCTGGTGCAAAAGAATTACCAGATGATAAAATGTTAGAAGCAATTAAAGCAGGACATGTTGAAATTAAAAAGGTTTGTGAATTTATTTCAAAAATCAAAGAAGAAATAGGAAAACCAAAATTTGAATATAAATCATTTGAAGTTGACCATGACATCTATGAAGAAATTGAAACAAACTTTTATGATAGAATGTACAAAGATGTACAAGCTCTTGATAAAGAAACAAGAGACAAAAACATGGAAAAATTAGCTGAAGATGTTAAAGCTTATTTCGTAGAAAAATACGGAGAAGAAAGAGCAGAAGAAATAAAAACAGATATTGCAGATAGTTTATATAAACTTGAAAAGAAGTCTGTAAGAGCAATGATTTTAAATGAACATAAAAGACCAGATGGACGTCAAATAGATGAAATAAGACCATTATCATGTGAAGTTGGAATTTTACCACGAGTACATGGAAGTGCAGTATTCACAAGAGGACAAACACAAGTTATGTCTATAGCAACACTAGGAATGACAACAGATGAACAATTATTAGATGGATTAGATGAAGAAACATCAAAAAGATATATTCATCAATACAATTTCCCAGGATACAGTGTTGGTGAAGCAAAACCAGTTCGTGGACCTGGCAGAAGAGAAATTGGACATGGAGCATTAGCTGAAAGAGCATTAGTTCCAGTAATTCCAAGTGAGGAAGAATTCCCTTATACAATAAGAGTTGTATCAGAGGTTCTAAGCTCAAATGGTTCAACATCACAAGCAAGTATTTGCGGAAGTACGCTAGCATTAATGGATGCAGGTGTTCCAATTAAAGAACCAGTTGCAGGTATTTCAACAGGTTTAGTTACAGATATGGAAAATCCAGATAACTATATAATGCTTACAGATATTCAAGGATTAGAAGATTTCTTTGGAGACATGGACTTTAAAGTTGGTGGAACAAAGAATGGTATAACAGCTATTCAAGTTGATATAAAAGTAGATGGATTATCATACAAGATAATTGAAGAAGCTTTTGCAAGAACAAGAAAAGCACGTCAATATATATTAGATGAAATTATGCTAAAACAAATTGCAAAACCAAGAGAAGAAGTTTCTAAATATGCACCAAAAATATTAACAATGAAAATCAAACCTGAAAAAATAAAAGATGTTATTGGAACAGGTGGAAAAACAATAAATAAGATAATTGAAGAAACAGGTGTTAAAATAGACATTTCTGAAGAAGGCAATGTAGTAGTTTACTCAGTAGATAAAGAAGCTGCACAAAAAGCTATAGACAAAATTGAAAACATTGTAAGAGAAATTGAAGTAGGAGAATATTATGATGGTGTTGTTACAAAATTAATGCCATTTGGAGCATTTGTAGATATTGGTGGAGGAAAAGAAGGATTACTTCATATTTCAAAAATTTCAAAAGAAAGAGTAGAAAAAATAGAAGATGTTTTATCAGTAGGAGATAGAGTAATAGTTAAAGTCTTAGATATTGATAAACAAGGAAAAATTAGCTTAAAGAAAATAGGAGAACAACAAGAAAACTAATTGTGATATAATATTTAATATTATATATAAATTTTAAGGAGGAAAACGTATG
>ULVW01065685.1_pt1 | contig 18657 bp, 23 predicted proteins | sample 1959801 | NCBI WGS metagenome assembly ULVW01 (sample SAMEA4835796, study PRJEB28245) | human gut metagenome | biome: gut microbiome; material: fecal sample | place: Denmark | collected 2008
GTAGTGTCAAAACATTTTACCAATTTTTTCCATTAAAGTAGTGTCAAAGACAAAAGTCATACTTTTAGTTTGTCAATCTTAACAGTCCAATTTATTGTACCTTAAAACTGCCGCTCACATCGCCACTTTAGCAGTCCGCTTTATCGTACTATTGATGCAGTCCCATTTATCGTACCTCTCACCCACCAATAATTAGTATTATACACTATGTAATAATCATTCCTAATTTTACAAAAAGTACAATCTGTATTATTGACTTTATACACATTGTAAACTATAATATAATCGTAGGGAACGGAAGGCACGAATGATGCTCCTAAGCCGTGGTCAGGCGCGTGAAGCGTTACGGATAGGTTTGCGTGACTGCTAGCTCATTTCCTTCCGTCACCCTTAACATGGTAGAACTCTTTAAGAGTAACGGAAAACTGGTCATTGGACGTTAATGGGGTTGTGCCCATTTCTACCACCATATCCGACATTGTGTAGTAGAACTCTTACAACCGTTAGGCTCGGTACCTAACCGGTAGAAGTATTCTTAAACACATTAGTCGGAGAATAGAGCCGCGCTAACACGCTTGTTAGCTTGATGGTTATATAGGTTTGTCATTTCTCCTACTTCCACCATCCAAAAGGGCAATAAGACTTACAAAAAAGTAAGCATAAAACGAATGCGAACCCTCGGCTTAATATTAAATATGAAAGGAGTGTATTACAATGTCAATGTGGTGGGATTTAAAGAACACATTATCTTATAATGCGCTCTTTAATTTTGTAGTTGGTTCTCGTGGTTGTGGTAAAACTTATGGCTTTAAGAAATGGGCTGCTGAAGATTTTATCAAAAACGGGAATCAATTTATTTATATTCGCCGCTATAAAACCGAAATGAACAAGAAAGCCAAAGAAAATTTCTGGGCGGCAGTTGCACATGAATTTCCTGACCATGAGTTAAAGGGAACGCCTGAAGGTGCTTATTACATAGATGGTAAATTAGCTGGCCAAACTCGCTACATCTCAAGCGCTAAATCCGAAGAACTTCCACTCGTTAATAAGATTTGCTTCGATGAATTTATTTCCATGGACGAAACCCATCACGGTTATCTTAAAGATGAAGTTACATTTTTCTGTGAACTATATGAAACTATTGCTCGTATGCGCAGAGTTGTAGTATTTTTCTTTGGCAATGCTGTTACATGGGCAAACCCTTATTTTACAGAATTCGATATTAAAAAGCCAATTAACAAAAAGCAAATTGCCACAACTAGAGATGGATTAGTCTTAATTCAAATTGCTAACAATGAAGAGTACATTGAAGCAAAAGAGAAAACTGACTTTGGCCGTTTGATGAAAGGCAGCAAGTTTGGTAAATACGCAGTTCACAATGAATTTTATCTTGATAGTGTAGTTGGCATTGCTAAGAAAACTCCTGAAGCTAAATATCAATTTGGTTTTAAGATTCATGATGATTATTTAGGCTTATGGGTAGACTTCTCTTCCGGTAAATGTTATCTTTCTAGGAAATACAGTCCGGGTAGTGGCGTGATTTATGCGCTGACAAATGATGACCATGATTATAACACCATTTTGATTGCACGCACTCCGCGCCCTAACTGGTTATTATATATAATTAAACAATATCGGTTGGGGGGGTTGTACTGTGAAGATGAAATAATTAGGCGATACCTGATGGACATTTTGAAGATCGTAGGTGTATAATGTTAGGAGTTGAGTTTATGCCCTTTGTTATTGTTCTGGGCTTTATCGCATTTGACATTCTAACAGGTCTGATTAAAGCAAAGCACGATGGTTCTTATAATTCCAGTATCATGCGTGAGGGTGGCTATCACAAGTGCATGGAGATTCTTGCAGTGGTAGGCTCTTATGGTATCGAATACGCAATGCAGTATATTGAGCTTGGTATTCCAATTCCCCTTGTAGGTTCCGTGGTTACTTATATTTGCATTATGGAATTTATCAGCATTATGGAGAATATGTGTGCTGTAAATCCTGAACTTTCTGCTTTGTTTAAGCCCTATCTGGAAAAACTTAAAGGAGATGAAGAAAATGAGGAAAGCAAACGGTGATGTACTTTTCTGTTGGCCTTTAGAGAAACACATTATCACAACTGGATGGACTTACAATGACGGTTCTTCCCACCATGCTATTGACCTTCGAGCTGCTCCTTGCACACCTGTTTATGCAGCTGAGGACGGTGTAGTAAATCAGGTACAGAGCTGGGATGGTAGAACTAAATCCGGGATGCAGTCTTATGGCAACATGGTTAGAATTAGGCATAACAATTATAATGGTTTTAAGCTGGAAACACGCTATGCACACCTTAAAGAGTGTCTCGTCAAAAACGGTCAACACGTTTACGAGGGTCAGCTTATTGGGTATTCTGGCGCAACTGGTAATTGCTATGGTGCACACCTTCACTTTGAAGTAATTTATCATGATTCTCGTTTTAATCCTTTGAACTGGTTGGATGATAATTTCATTTGTTCAACACAGACAGTAATTAAACATCTTGGTAGTTATACTTCGGTTCCTAGAGAATCTACTAAAGGCGATTTTATTAAGATTCATGCAACTGGCGCTGATATGCAAGCTATTATCGCTCTCTGTGAGAATCTTAAACTTACTTATGAACGGAGTAATAAATAATGAAAACACATGATGAAATTTCTGCAATGCTTGGTGGCTTTGTCGATGCCAAACCGGAAGAACAGGGTACGCTGATTGCTGGTGTGCTTGACGAATTTGATGAATGTCGTAATGAAGCAGAACAGTTTACCAGTGGTTGTCCAGATGGTGCATCTAACTGGCATGAAGCTTATGACAATCTTCGCAAAGATTATGTTAAAGCATTTCTGAATGATGACAATAAGCCTAATGACGATTATCAGAAATCTAATGGAAATACAATTACCATTGATGAAGCTGCACAGGCTTTTGTGAAGAAAATGTTTGGTAGAAAATGAGGTGATATATTTGTCGCGTCCATTTACTTATAATGATGAAAATTTTACCGTAATTGGAAATATTCTTTTTCTTCATGTTATGATTAGTGATAATGCTTATAAAGGCGAAACTGCTGATACTACTGATACTACTGCTGATACTACTGATACTACTGATACTACTGCATTTACCATTCCCCGTGAAGTAATGGCTCGTGTTATGAAAACTAGTTACGGTAAATTTGTAGTTACCAATTCTATCCCATGTTTGCGTGTAGTTCTTGCAGATGGCACTATTTCTAGTGCTAAAGTCACTTCTGATGGTGTTGTAACTTTGACCGCTCCCGCTAAAGGCAAACTTATTATTGATGGCACTCTGGATATTGAGTGCAACTATTAAGAAAGGTAGGTAATTAAACTATGGCTTCTGCTGCTGTTGGTATTATTAACGCTGTATTTGGTAGTGATGCTACTTTTGGTGGCGCTCCTAAGATTGAGAATACCACTGAATCTATTAAATCCGCATGGTCGTTTATCAATTCTTATGAACCGCGTCTGAACTATTTCTGTAATGCTTTGGTTGACCGTATTGGCCTGACCGTTATGCGTTACATTTCTTTTGAGGACCCTTGGCAGGTTTTTGATAAGGGCGTTCTGGGCACTGGCGCTACTGTTCAGGAAATTTATGTAATGATGCAGAAAGCTACCCCTTACTTCTCTGCTGACCGTGCTACTAATGACGAAGTTATGAAAGCCGAATTTGGTAGTGACCCTGCTGAGGTTTACACTGCTTACCATGCTGTGAACTCTCGTATTAAGTACAAGGTAACTGTAAACCGTGAAGCTCTGGAAACTGCTTTCATGAGTGAAGCTAATTTGTCTGCTTTTGTACAGAATGTCATTGACCAGATTTATAAGCCTGCTGAACTGGATGCTTTTATTATGAAGAAGTACCTGCTGTATCAGTTGGTAAAGAACGATAAGCTTAAGAAAGTAACTGTTTCTGCTGTTACTGATGAAGCTTCCGGTAAGACCCTTGTTAAGAAGTTCCGCCAGATTTATGGCAAGATGAAGTTTATTTCTAAGGAATATAACGCTGCTGGTATTCCTATGAATACTCCGGCTGAACGTCTGTATACTATTGTTCCTGTTGATATTTCTGCTTCTATTGATGTTGATGTTCTGGCAAGTGCATTTAACATGGATAAAGCAGATTTTATGGGGCATCGTCTTGAAGTTGATAGTTTTGCTCTTAATGAGTATGAAGTGGAACGTCTGGAACACCTGCTTACTGGTAATGACCCCTCTGGCAATGTTTCTGTAACTATTGCAACTGGTGGCGATACGACTTATACTCACGTTACCCCTAACGATGAAGATATGACCGCTATTCAGGCGCTTATGGTTGACCGTGACTTCTTCCAGATTTACACTAAGCTAAACACCATGCGTGAAACTGACCTTGGCTCCACTTTGGATTGGAACTACTTTCATCATATCTGGCGTATCTATTCTGCATCTCCGTTTGCAAACGCTGTGCAGTTTACTACTAAGGCTTGATAATTGACATTTTCTTAAGCATGTAGGCTTATCCTCCTAAAACGTGGGGCGCGCATACGATATCACGCGTTGCTTTGATTATGGCTACCTATAAACAATGTATCACTGACCAAAGCACAATCAGAGTTTCAGCAGGTTATCCACATTATTCTGATGGTTCAGTTCATGGTGGTATTGACACAGTACATACAAATCATCAATCTTATGCACCAATGGCAGGTACGGTTGAAACAGCCCATACTTGGCAAGGTGGCACGACTGGTAATGATTCTTGGGGCAACTACATTGTAGTTAAAATGAGCGATAATAGCTATTGGCTTGCAGCTCATTTTGTTAGTCAGATTCATAGCGTTGGTGAAACAATTACTCGTGGTCAATATATTGGAGAGCAAGGGCAAACAGGTAATGCTAGTGGTATTCATACACACTGGGAATACTGGATAGGCGGTTATGGCACAGCTTACAGAACTGACCCCTCTGCTATTCTTGGTATTCCTAATGAAGTAGGTACATGGGATGTTGAATGGGATGCTACAAATCCACCAACACCACCTGAACCACCTACACCACCTACACCACCTGGCCCAAGTCCTACTCCTACAGTTAAACGTAAACTTCCAGTTTGGATGATGTGTAAACCACCCTACAGATTTTGAAAGGAGTGGAAAACGCAAATTGCCGAATATGCAACTTTATATCTGTAAGGGTATCCCTACAGATAAAACCTATAATCATGTGCTTAGGTTTCAGTCTGATTCTTCCCGTTTTGCTTATTTTACTTCTAAATCCGTTCTTCATCTTACCAATTATACTTACCAGCGGTTAGAGCATTATCTCTCTGTTGGTGTTAATGCTGAAACGATTGAACAGTGTAATTATGTTTTATTCCAGAACGCTGACTTTTCTGATAAATGGTATTACGCCTTTATTGATAGTGTAGAATATGTTGCAAACGAAACCAGCAGAATTTATTTCACGGTTGACGTTATGCAAACTTGGTTTAATCAGGTAACATTACAGCCTTGTTTTATTGAACGTTCTCATACAAACACAGACGAAATTGGCGATAATATCATCAATGATGAACTAGATACTGGGCCTTATATTGACGATATTCAACAGTACATTGACTTTGATAAGCGTATCTGCATTGTTACAACCTTTGATAAGCCTGAAAAAGACTCTCCCCCCGCATCCGGTTCTTTACGGTTTGGAATTTATTCTGGCTGCAAAGAAAACTTTTTTACTACAGCTGAATCTGCTAATGACTTTATCGCTAAGGCTGTAGAAGCAGGGCAAGCTCCTGATGGTATTTTGGGAATTTATATGGTTCCTCTTACCTTTGATACTGGTAAGTATGATAAGACTTTTGTAGTTCCTAATAATGTAGATGGTTATGTTCCTAAGAATAATAAACTTTTCACATATCCTTATTTTTATCTCCGTTATTATTCTACACAAGGCGATAACCATGTTTTTCGTTTTGAACTTGGAGATAGAAAGAAAAGTCTGCATATTGGATACAATGTAATGTCAAATGCTGGGCAGACTACAGCAATATTTGCAGCAGAGGATTATAAAGGTTCTACTGGTTATAATCAGGAAGATGTTTTTGCAATTAGCAACTGGCCTACTTGTGCTTATAACACTGATATTTATAAGGTATATGTAGCGCAGAACTCTAGTTCCATGGCAGTTGAAAATGCAGGTTTGGTAGCTGGTACAATGTTTGCTGGTATTAACCTGCTGACTGCCCCAGCAAGGGATGTTCAGGCTATGAGCGGTAAACATCCTTCTCTTTTCCCAGATAATACTTATGGAGCTATTGAAGGCTTAGCAAATCAAATGCTTAATATTGCTGGCACGCTTGCAAAACGTGATGATATGGACAGATTGCCGCCACAGAGCCATGGTTCTGTAAGTCCTTATTTCCGTTTTACTGATGCTGGTATTTTACCGACAAAGGATGCAAGTGCTCCATATGCTATGGCTAGTTATCATCATGTTACTAAAGAATTTGCAAAAGTTATTGATGACTACTGGACTATGTTTGGCTATCCCATTCACCAAGTTCAGGTTCCTAACATTGACTCTCGAAGAAATTGGAATTATGTTAAAACGCAAAACTGTTGTTGCTTAGGTGATGTTCCTGCGGATGTTTCTACAATGATTAACGACATCTTTAATCGTGGTGTTACATTCTGGCATAATCCCAGTGTTGTTGGAAATTATGAAGCAGACAATTCTATCTATAAACGTATTCCAGAAGTAGGTGAGTAAATGAGTAAACGTTCACAAAAACCACAGCCACCTTGGATTGATTCATATGACTTAACTGTTGCAACTTATGCTAACTGGTTTAATCGTCTGTATGATATAGCACTTGCAAGATTCAAATGGGAAGGGCTTGAAGATTCTCCTTTTTTGGATGAACGATTCATTGAACAGTTCTTGTTCTGGCAACCCTTAATGGCTGGTTATCATGACCCTGTTATGGGCAACTTAATTCTTCCTGCTATGCCCAGTGATAACTTTGACATTATTGGCGACCCTAAATATCTTCGTGCCTATGGCTACAATTCTAATTATCAGAAAACTGGCCTTAATAAACAAAACTGTGCTTACCTTTGGTGTAATATGCGCCGCTCCCCTGATGCTATTGTCATTAAACAGTTCGCACAACGTCTTACAAATATAGACAGAACGATTGACTTAAACCTTGCTGCACAGAAAACTCCACGAATTGCTTATGCAAATGAGAATACAAAACTTTCTGTACAGAACTTGGTTTATCAGCAAGATAAATATGACCCTTGGCTGTATCTTAAAGGCAATCCCTCTACTGATGATATTAAGAACATGATTGGTGTTCTTGATTTAGGTGTTCAGTACATTGGCTTGCAGTTAGAGCAACAGAAAAAAGAAACTCTTGCCGAAGCTCTTACCTATTTAGGTATTGAAAGCAACTACAATATGAAAGCAGAGCGGCAGTTTACTACTGAAGTTCAAATGACCTTAGGTCAGGTAGAAGCAGACCGCCTTTCTCCATTGTATTCTCGCCAGAAATTCTGTAAGGATTATAATAGGCTCTTTGGCACTAATATCTCTGTATCTATGCGCTCCCAGCTTGAATTAACCAAGATTATGGAAGGACACGAAGATGAAGAGAATTTAAGCGATACTAATATTGAGGATGGTGATAAGGACAATGAGTAAATATACAACTCAAGTACGCTTTATCTGTGAATCAAAAGCAGGTATTGTTGAACCTTACACCAATATTTCTTATTTGGAAATTATTGAGCGTGCTCGTCCTAAAATCTTTAATTTTAGTTATCCTATCTGGAATGAAAACAAGCGCAAAGAGCTTGAAACCAATATTCTTAAGCATTTCTATACAAATGAAATTGGTTCTGAAACCTTCGGCCTTTGGCAGCTGCGTCTGGATGACTGGATGAACAGCCACATGCCTTATTACAATCCTCTCTTTGAAGCACTTGATAAACAGTATGAAATGTTCTTAACTGATGACTTTTCAATTACCAGTGATGAAAATACTGAACATCATGATGTTAATACAGAGGATAGAACCAAGAATAGTAAGGTCAATATTGGCGGCACAAACAATTCCAATTATACTTCCAATTCTAACAGCAATGGAGAGAATACCAATACCCATACTGATACTCCACAAGGTAGTATTGATAATTTTCTTGCTGGAAAGTATATGTCCGATGCTGACCATAGTAAGGCGAATTCTGTCAATAATTTTAGCTCTAATGCTAGCTCTAACAGTAATAGCAATACCACTCAGGATGATAAAAACAATACAAAAGAAAATCGTGATGGCAATGAGCACCGTATTCTTAACCATGTAGAAAAAGGTTATCGCGGTCGTTCTCTTGTATCTATTATGAACGATTATATGAAAGAAAACACGAATATCTATAATTGTTTATATAGAGATATGGAAGTTCTGTTTATGCATTTATGGTAAAGAGGTGATTAGGTTTGAAGTACAATCCTTTGGATAAACTTTTCCGTTCTGTAATTCCTGTTGCCTATGATGATAGCATTAGTTACTATGAAATGGTATCTAAGGTTATTGAGGTAATGCAGCAGTATATTGAAACCAGCTCCATTAGTTATGCAGACCCTATTCAGTGGGATATTACCAAACAGTATCCTCGTAACACGGTTGTTGTCACTGTCAATGGTGATGGATATTTAAGCACTCAGCCTGTACCTATTGGAATTGATATTGATAATGAAGATTACTGGACTAAGATTGGTAACTTCTCAGAACTCTGGGGAAGTGTTAAACTTGCTATCACTCCCATTGATGAAGGGCTGAAAACTACTGCAAGTGCTAATCGTAATATTAACGACCTTGTTTGGCTTAATAATGATTTGTATGTAATTCTTAAGCCTATGGAAGCAGGTACTCGTTATATTGAGGGAACCAACTGTGCTAAGACCACAATTGCTGAACGTTTGCACTATATTTTGTCATTAAAAGTTGCTAAATATAATGAAGATGACACATCTATCTCTTTTGGTTTCTTTAATCCTAATAATGGTACAATTGTTACTGGCGGAGATATTCATATCTATGATGCTCCTGTTGAAACTATCAAAATTGTTGGCAAATAAGGATAGGTGATATTATGCCAAGTAATTATGTATCTAAGTTCAATCTTAACGACCAAGAAGTAATTGTTAAAGACAGTGAAGCTCGTACTACTGCTAATACAGCAAGTACTAATGCTACTAACGCTCTTAACAAAGTTACTGAACTGGAAAAGCTCTCTCGTGTTGAAGTTACCTATACGCAAGATACTGAAACGATTAGTATTACTGCTGGCACTCATACTGTTAAATAATGGAGGAATAATATATGGCTACTACTACTACTAATTTTGTAACGCAAATCAATGTTGATGGTACTATCTGTGAAATTAAAGACTCTGTAGCGCGTACTGATGCAGCTAGTGCTAAGTCTACAGCTAACACTGCTAAATCTACTGCTGATGCTGCTAAGTCTAATGCTGACACTGCATCCACTAATGCAACTAGTGCAATTAATAAAGCTAATAGTGCTACCACTACTGCCAATACTGCTAAGTCTACTGCTGATGCTGCTGCAAAAGATGCAAGTGCTGCAAAAAGTACTGCTAATACTGCATCTACTAATGCAACTAATGCACTTAATAAAGCTACTGCACTTGAAAAACTCCCTCGTGTTACTGTTACTTATAGTTCTGCCGATACAACTATCAAAGTTGTTACCACTAATAATCATACGACTGCTTGATATATAAGGGGTGACTTAAATTGGCAAATCCTGTTGTTGACAAATTTAAGATTAATAATTCCGTTTATGATGTAAAAGACACTCAGGCTCGTACTGATATTGCTAAGAAGATTGACAAATACACTGCTGGAAACCTTGACCAGACTGTTAGCGGAAACTATAACCAGACTGTCGGAAGTCTGTCGGTGTCTAGTACCGGTAATATCGGCCTTAGCCAAAACGGGTTCACTGCATTTTACACAAGTAACAACCAAATTAGTATCGGTACAACTCTCCGTAATATTCCTGTAGCTATTTCTGGTATACCGCAGTTCAGGTCGTTACGCCCTGTTAATATTGATAATAATTATGCATACGTCAGAATGCAGACAGGCTCTGACAACAATGATACCAAGTTTCTGGTTAGCCGCACCGGAAAAATTCCTAGTTTTGTCGAACCTTCTCCAACAAGCATTGAAAAATATCAGTCGCTGAAAAAAGATGGTACTGATGATATTACTGCTACCATTAACACTCACACTAAGAATGAACCTCTGTTTATTCCTGCTGGTACTTATAAAGTAAGCGCTCCTTTACAGCTTAAGCATAGCTTGTATGGTGCTGGTTCTTCTCGTGACCCCGCACGCGGCACAAGCGATACTATCTTGCTGTATACTGCTAATCCTACTTCTTTTGGTAGTCAGGGCGTTATTACTGTATCGGGTGATGACGTAACTGGTAATATTGTTATTGCTAATTTGGATATTACTTGTAATGGTATGATTGGCGGCATTGTATTTACTACCAATAAGTACACTGATAACAGCATTTACAATGTAAGTATCAATAAAGTTAAGTCCTATGGTGTTTACTTGCAGCCCAACAATAGCACTCTGAACCGCTACTGCTACATGGATAATGTAATGGTGTGGGGATTTAGCGATAATACTCCGGTGGAACGCTGGACTGGTTCGGTTGCGTTTTTCTGGGGTAACAAAGCCCCTGACTGCGAATGTAATAACCTTGTTAATATGGTATGTCAAGTTGGTTTTGACTGCCGTACTGATGTGTACGGATGCAACTGGACTAGCTATCATGGTATTCCCTCTGGTGGTACAGGTGGTACTGGTGCTAATACTTGGTGGAATAATACAATCGCTTGCAAGGTTACTAACAATGATATTCATGTTACTAACTTTTATGCAGATACTTGCCGATATGGTTTTGTATTTGATGGCCCGGGTAAGGCAGCAGCTTATATTAACAATATGATTTATACCTGCAATGATGGAACTGCTACCACTGAAACTGGCTATGCTGGTATTGTTTTGATTGGTAGTAGTCCTAATCCTCAGTTCATTGTTAATGGTGGTATTATTAACCGCTCCGCTAAAGTTAGCACAACTATTCAGTCAACTGGTACTTATCCTGTTACCAATGCTGTATGTAAGCTTGATGATGTTTACATTTATACTAATCGTGAATATATCTTCGGTAGCGGTGCTGTGGAACGTGGTCAGTATATTTGTGAACCCGGCGAACACCGTTGCATTGATTTAGCTATCACTAATCAGGTGCAATACACAGTCGCTGGGCAGTCAGTTAGTGGCGACCCATACCAGTATAAGGCAGTTGCATATATTCCAGTTGATACTAATACCTCACAGGGGTGTATCCACCTCACTGACGGAACCAACATTGATTATAAAATCTATATTACAAAAAACGAAACAGATACATCGCTTAATATTACTGCATTTGACAACCGTAAGCTTAGTCAATCAATTTTTAATGCGTCTGCTGGTACAGGCAAGACAGTTACTTGGGATATTATTAATAGCGAAGATAAGCTATATTATTCTAGGGATTCTAAATCTGTTATCCTATACTGCAAGGGCCATGCATCAACTGAATTCACTGTTAGTTTGTCTGGATTCCAGTCTGGTATTTCTCCTGTAATTCTTGACCGTATTAGAAATGAAGATGGCACTCCTATGGATTATCCTCGCTGGGATAACAGTAATGGCATGACTGCTATTAAGGTTCTTCGTCCTAATATTAGGTAAATAATAAAACACCCCTAGGTGGTTATCCACTTAGGGGTGCTTTTCTATTTAGAATGGCAAGTCATCGTCAATGTCTGGCGGCAATTCATTAGGGAGCTTGTCAGTCATCCTCACTTTCATCATCTTCGTCTTCATCTTCATCTTCCTGCAAGGCATCAAAAGCGTTAAGAATAGAATCACTCAAGACTTTACGAAATTCTTTAGTGATGGGGTAGCAAATATCATGCCATTCATCTTTCTTATTCTTTGCGCTTGGCATTGCAACAAACAAACCCTTGCTGCCGTCCACAATCTTAATACCAGTAATGCAGAACACATCTGCAAGCGTAACAGAAACCATAGCACAGCGATTAGACTTTTTGTTGTTAATAGGGAAGATACGAATATCAGTAATTACGGAAGAAGCAGACTTAGCAGAATTGGTAGCCTTAGCAGATGCTTTCTTGTTAGTGTACATAGTTAGTTCTCCTTTGTTAAATAATGATAAGTAAGAAATTTATATTGAGGACAGTTTTTATACTGACCGCAACAATCGGTTTTAAGGTTGTACTCTTGGCGTGATACTCTCATGCCCTCACAGCGAATGTAATTTGTTGTATGAGATGCATAATAAGGACAGGTAGCTATTCTACAGATTCTATAAGAATCTTTTTCTTTCAATTAAATCATCTCCTATCACTCCATTCCCACTGGAATATACTTGCAGGATTGCCATCAATTAACATAGCATATTCTTTATCGGATTGTGCTTTATGATAAGTTCCATAAAGTTCCTTACCATTTTCATCGTGGTTTATGCTAACAACTTCTGGTAAATAATCTATATACGATTCTCCACGTAATGAATAACAGAATGAATAATACATTCTATTAACAGGACTATTTGTTGAGCGCAATGTATAACCACAAGGCTCTAGTACAGTTACAGAATATTCATCTAAGTGGTCTGTTTCTCCGTTGTCATCCGTAAAATTTCCTATAATATGCGTTCCTGGGGTTTTACGAATGAGTTTCTTATTTATGGATTCATCATAACTGATATTAGGTCGAAAATATTCTTGTACTAGATACTCAAAATCTTCATCGTTTACTATTTGCGTAAACAATTCAGAAAGCTGTTTCTTGCTTGCACCTGCTACAGTAGCCTTAACTTTTAAGTGCTTATCTGCATCTAAGTATGCTGCACAATAGCATTTACTTCCCCATGTTACAAAATCCTCATAGTGACCATCAAAGTCCATAATGCCAAAATTGTAACAATCTTTATTCTCGCTGTTGTTAAGAATATTCTCATTGAATCTATCAATGGCTTTTTGAACATTCTCATTATAGCCAACAAAATAACCACTGTCTGTATCGTGATATAGAGGTTCAATTCCTTGGCTTAATACTAGATAAAGCATAAAGCAAATAAGGTGCAGTCTACTATAAGCAACTGTATATAAACCATCTGTGAAGATATTTAGGGAATTTCTGGATTTAAGAAACTTAACCCCAGTTGGAATCCACTCAAATTTATCACCTTCCCCCTGCACACCAACTTCCTGTCTTAATGGCTTCATTGCTGAACATCCATACTGACCATTCAATCCACCTTTACTTGCCATTAAGGCGAAGTGAACTAAATTTTTGTTATGGGTATTCATAATTTCTTGTGCTACAGAATCATCATAAAGCTTCAATCCCTCAAATGTAAAATCATTTAACGTTTCTACATGGTCAGCAACTTTATGCTCAAGTTTTTTGAATCCTGTTTTCTGGCGTGCATAATATTTAACTGTATTGCGTAAAGGCTTGTTAATAAACTTGTGGGCTGTTGCATAATAAAGTTCATCACATTCTGAACTAGTACAATCATAAAGCATTTGAATTAACATAAAGTCAATATCGCAGCCATGAAATGTAAGTTCATCTGCTTTGACTACTTTACCATTGTCGAAGTTACCATTTTTAATATTGCTGCATTTGGATGTACTGATATAACTATAAATACAGTTACCAAAATCCTTAGCGTTAATATTATAAAAAGTAACATTGGCCATGAAGTTATATTTTATTGGCCTTTCAAACAAGATTGATTCACGGTATGCTGCTTGGAGTACTGAATAGAATTTAACATCTTTACATCCATATAACTCAATCCGCTGGTCGGGATAATCGAAGAACCCTGAGTTAGCGCCGCTTTCGCAGCCAGATAAGAACTCATAGTTTGCAGACTGGAAATTTTGATAACATTCATTAGGATTAACCTCTTTTCTCCATTTATAAGGGAATTTCCTGCCATACATTGCTGATGGGTGCATAGAACTTGCATCAAAGCACCAAACATCCTTAAATATTTTACCTACCGCGTAAGGATTAGCATGAGTATAACCACCTGCAAGACAGTTTTGAAAGAACTCCATAAATGGTTCATTATTCTTGAGTTCTACTGCTGCTGTGAATTGTGCGGTATGGACTTCTTTATCTGTAGCAATATTTCTGTTAAGCCTTGTTTCACGCTTAATCATTGATGTGTTAGATACTCCAATATCTGATACATTATCAACTTTAGTGAAGTTTGCCATATAGCGACATAGTGCATACAAAACTAGTTTACAGTCACGTTCGTTATAAATGTATTCAGAATCAGGTAAATCTGACCACCAATAATATTTTTGGTCATAACCACCTTTGACTTCTTTAAGTTTAGGAACCCCAAGCTCTGTACCTATAAGCTCAAGACTTTTACAGGAAAGAATCTTAAAACTGTCATAAAATTCAAGATGGTCAAAAGCTGCTACTAATGGCTGGTGCGGAGCAACTGCAATGAAACGTTTAGGATTAAAGTTCTTAATGCAGAAATTTATGTTACGCATCATTGCTTCAAATTCATAGCTCAAGTTATGCACAAAGATTTTGACGTATTCATCATTATTCTTAGCGTACTCATTGATTCTCTCAAATTCGGAAGAAATTGAATCATAAGTTCTAAAGAAATTATAATCCATTTCATTCTCAAAGTCACTAAATGGTGCATGAGGTATAGGACGATAAACAAATGAAGCTAGGCCGTGAAGATAAGTGCTTTGCAGATGCTCTTGAAGTTCATCCTCACCATACATTAAGGATGATGTTTCAATATCATAGCAATATATGATAGTTGAATACTTGTGTTCATTGCGCTTTCTCACATATAGCACCACCTCCCATAGTATATTTTTTCTTATTTGCGTAGTTTCTTATCTAACCAGTCAAATAACTTAGATACTGCGCTGAGATATAGTGAAACAAAAACAATTCCAAGAGTTAAAGCTGCAAAAAAATATAATGACAAAGACTACTACATTGACTAGTACATTAACCATAATATCACCATAAATCATACTTAGATGCAAGTTCTGTGAATTTTTTATAAACTTCCTTATTATTCTCTATAAACTCTTCATTATCCTTCGTAATAGATTTAAGTTTATTGCTTGCATTAACCAGAACTTCGCCCATCTGGTCAGAATTTCTTAGCAGATTGTCATACTCTGAATAAGCTCTATCCATATCTGCTAATGAGCCAAGTCCTAACTCTTCACCTAGTTCACATAATTTTTTCAAATCTTTTGGCGGAATATCCCTGCTATAGGTGCCCATAAGGTTATTAAGTATACTAGAAATTGCTCCCCATTTCTTTTTGTCAAAATAGGTATCTGGATTTCTAAGAATCTTATATGCGGCATCGCTATAATTAAATGCATCCTCAAGACGATTAGCTACTCTCAATGACCTGTAACTATCTGTGACAGATTTATTCAATGATTTAATATGCTCTGAATATTTAGATAAATACTCTTTCATGAGCTTTTGTGATATTTTGTCATCAAGAGTATCGGCTATATCAATAAGGTCGCTATACAGTTTTTCGGCTTCATTAAGAGCGGTGTTAGCAGTAAATTTCAGAGCGTTTGCAATTTCAGGGGATTGTCTACCTCTAAGACTTTCTTTTAAGTCACCTGTTACAGTAATACCTGCTTTTCTGGATTTACGTCTTGTTGCACCTATCTTTTCCAGTAACCTAGTTGCTTCGGCTTGGCGCTTAAATGTTTTATGCTTAGCCATTATGTTCATCCTGCTTTCGTAAAGCTAACTCTTTTCTAATGTCATTATCATAACTGTCAAGCAGATAACACAACTCTATAAGCTGACAATCTTGGCAATCCTTATCCATGAAGTGTGTCAGCCATGAGGGGCAAGCTTTAATATACCAGTTATTGCATAGTTTATTAAGTAGGGTAAGGGTTTCTGTATCTAGGTCTTTAATAGTCATAACGAACACCCTCCACGTTTTCTGGCCAGACAGAATCTGAGCAATCACCTACAAAAAATTGATTAAATGTACAATTAGACATTGGTGCTACTGAATAATAAACTACTCTGCCATCATGCTCTATAATATCAATAACCTTACCAATTTTAGCAATGGTAATTGCTCTTTTCTCTTGTCCATCTCCATAGAAATAACCATATTCTCTTACATTGTATTTAATGATTGAGCCTATGGGAATGGGATGAATGGGAACATCGTAACGCATTTTATCAACTCCTATCTTAGACTAATCGGACAAATCATCATTATTAACTCCTCTTAGGATGTCAATGATAGCTCCTAAAACCCGCAATAAATTAAGCATTGTATCAGCTCCTTATACATAGAATTTGAAATATGCGTTTGTGGTATATTTATGTACCATAACGCTTATGGTTGCGGCAAGGCCAAGCGTAGAAATCCCTAGAGAAAACATATAATTCCCTTAACGTTTCATATTTAATATGCTTTAACTTTTTTCTCCAAAGTTCAAGTGACTTATCATCTATTGGTGCAAGGTCTTTTCTAGTAATCATAAGTATAACCTACTTTCCTAATAATGAAGAAGGGAGAGGGGGATTTGCAAATTTAATAAATTGAACCCCGGTTTATTTTTAGGCTTCTTGCAACACCCCCGGTGAGCGGCACGGCAGGGTTGGCGCTAAGGTTAATACCCATGCTCACCATTTTCTTAACGACTGTACGCTTTAGCTCTTTAAAGCGGTAAAGTGTGTTAAGGATTTGTCAATCGCTTTAGAACTCTAAATTGCTAAAGTGTGTTAAGAATTTCACAAGTTAGCAATTAGGCTTAACTATTGCTAGTTATTTATACTTAATAGTAAAGAGTTCTAACTAAAAATTTGCATAAAAAATGCGCTGCCATTAAGGGCAACGCATATTTCATTTCAGGGTCAACACTGATTTAATGCGGTGGAAACAACGCTTGCAAAATCATCATCTAAATTCTTGCGGGCGGCGCGCTTGCCGGTTTTAGAGTCGTTATACAGTCTAACAATTTTGGGGTAATTCCAGCCGGTTTGATATTCGTTGCGAATCCAATTGCGAAACTTTGCAATATGCTGTGCAGTTGTGTTGGAGTAGAAGCCGAACACCCACAAAATGCCGGTTGTACGCTGGAAAGCTGCTACAATGGTTGAATAACTCTGTAAAATTATAAAATTGGAATTGTCAGGCATATAAACCCATGCTTTGCAGTAGTAAAGTCGTTCTACCTGACCTTTTACAGCGCGGTTGTATTCGCTAATAACCGCGTCTGAAATCTCTTTGCGTGTGGTATAAATCATTTTGAGAACACCGCCTTTACAAAGTCATCAATGGATTCATTTGCATTATTCATATCATGCAAAATAGTTGGTTTATAAATGCTGGAAAAACCGGATGCAATAAATCCGCTTTTGCAAGCGTGTAATATAGTAACATTGCAATAGGCTGTATCAACAAGGCCGCAATTGTCAAATAATTCACGCTTAATTTTGAATCCGTTGTCAATACCGGATTTGCTAGGTCTGATTGTAATAAGTTGCATTTTCATTTTTTATATATCCTTTATAAATATTTTCGCTTTGCAGCGTGGAAGCGGACTTTGCAAGAAAATCCGCTGGAAAGTTTTTATTTTACTGTTGGCTCAATGGGCGCTCAATGGGAACAGCAACGGCGTTAAACACTTCCCGCGGAATGCCCATTGTGTTTTCCTCTTTGGGCTGTACGTCAAGAACTTGCCATTTGGTACACGGTTCAGAGTTGTGCAAGGCCTTTTCGACTTTTTCAGCGTCCAGAACACCGTCAAACTGTTTTACCATTTCACCGGATTCAACCGAAAAATCATCATTGAAACGCGCGTACTTTACACGGGCAACGGTACCAGCCCTTACCGTACGGCTTACGCAGGCGGTGCTTTTGGGTTTGTCATTGATGGGGCGCGTGATGGTAATAATCTCATTTTCGCCGTCAATAGTTTTTTCAATTATCCAATTAGTCATAGTAAAATACCTCTCTTTTGTGTTATTGTTTTGGAATGGGATTTTCTTTATTTCCCTTTCCTCTTTACAATTATATTATAACATACCCTAGTAATAATACCATGCAATTTTGTTGCAATTTATATGGATAAATGTTGACTGTTAAATTTATAAAAATTGCTTTAATGCTTTAATGCGGTAAAGTGTGAAATTATTAACAATCGCTTTAGTGCTCTAAAGTGGCAAAGTGCGTGCTAATCATGCAACGCCGGCACTACACATATAAGCGCTTTAATGCTTTTAAGTGCTAAAGTGTGTGAATAATTTAACAATCGATTTAGTGATTTAAAGTAGTGTAGTGTGTGAAATATTTAACAATATACCAGTTAGAGATTACTAACTATACCATATGTGAAAAATTTAACAAGGGGAAAATGGAAAAAATTGGTAAAATGTTTTGACACTA
>ULVW01084896.1_pt1 | contig 18596 bp, 10 predicted proteins | sample 1959801 | NCBI WGS metagenome assembly ULVW01 (sample SAMEA4835796, study PRJEB28245) | human gut metagenome | biome: gut microbiome; material: fecal sample | place: Denmark | collected 2008
TACATCGGTGTAACATCGGGCACAATACATCGGGCGCAACACACCTATATAAATACGTATTGTTTCACCAACGCATACCAATCCCCGATTTACGCACGTGTGCTGTCGAGGGGCGTTGCCCCTATCTCGACATTCTGCCCCTACAGGGCGCGATACTTTTTAAACCCTGTTCATGGGGGGGGGGGGAACCCAGGGTGTCGCAGTCCTTCGGCCTGCTTTACCCTGGGCTAAGATACCCTTGCCCTTACAGGGCGCCGCGAGTCCAAAACCATTAAAACAAAGCATATTATATGCGACTCAATAGGGCGCTGCGGGTCCAAAACCATTGAAACAAAGCATATTATATGCGGTTCAACAGGGCGCCGCGGGTCCAAAACCATTGAAACAAAGCATATTATATGCGACTCAATAGGGCGCCGCGAGTCCAGAACCATTGAAACAAAGCATATTATATGCGACTCAATAGGGCGACATGGGTTCTAAACTTCAGAAACAGAGCATATTATATGCGGTTCAAGAGCGCACTGCGACTTCATCCCCTCCCGAATAACTGCTACAAAACGAAAAGCCGCCCGGTTCATTCATTGAACCGGGCGGCTTAAAAGAAGGTCATTATTTACTCCGAGGAGTAAAAACGGATTTTCAATGATTACTTAACGAGTACTTTCTTATTACCCATGATGTAGATACCTGCGGGCAGACCCTTCAGGTCGTTCACGCTCTTCACGTTAGCACGAACTTTCACACCAGAGAGGTTGTAAACGTTAACTACTGCCTGAGCTTCGGGCTGAGCAACTACGCCACCGATGATGGTGATTTCACCGTCGATAAGGATTTGTGCGTCGCCAGTTTCAGACGTAGTGGGGAGAGCAGAAGTGAGGTAACCACTGTTGTTAGCAGCACCTTCGCCGAGCTTAGACAATACGATAGATTCACCATTGTAGAGGATACCGTTGTTAGGAGCGATAGAGTCAACAGCAGCGAGCGTACCCTGCAAGCCATTAACAGCCTTAGCTTCCTTAGCTACAGAAGCGAGGAGAGCTTCATAGTCAGTTGCTTCAGCGAGCTGGAAGCGAACAGCTTCTGATTCGTAAGCATCGATATAGATGAACGGAGTACCTGCTTCGATGGTTGTACCATCAATGCTCTTGAGTTCGAGGTTGTTGCCATTGCGTCCGATTACGCTGTAGCACTGTTCGTCGGCAGTTACGCTAACGGGAAGCGTCAAGATAGTCTTCTTGTTCGTGTTAACCAACCAGTCAATTTCGTTATTGAGTTCGTCAGTTACTTCTTCGAAAGTGAAGGCAGAGTTGTCGGCACGATTAGCTTCGCCCCAAGTTACGAGGTTGTTAGAAGCGGGCTGAGCGTTCAAGAAGACGTTTTCCTTGCAAACGATGTTGAGCAAGCCGGGCTTCTTAGCAGAACGGAAGGTGAATGCGCAAGTATCAGCTTCGGTAGACATGTTCACACCTACGTTGTTCTTGTGCGTATTGTTCATGTATTCGCCGGTAGCAACGTTCTGGAATACCACGCCGTTGCCTTTCTTAATCATCTTCCAAACATACTTGGCATTACCAGCGATGGTGATGCTGTTGTTGCTGATGTAGTCGTCAGAATCCTTGTACCACTTCACGCGTGAACCGTTACCAGTAACAGTCATCTTACCATCCTTGGCAGAACCTGCCTGTTCAGAAGCAGTTGCGCTAACGATGTAGTAGAACTTGTCGGCAGCAGGAATGTTCAACTTGGCAGCAAATGCTTCGAGACCATGGTTCAAGAGTTCCTTGGCAGCATTTACTTCGGTGAGGGTCATCACTTCCTTGATAGTGGGTTCAACCTCGTCGATAACCTTCTTGAGTGCTTCCTTGGCACCAGCCTGGAAGTAACCAACAGCTTCACCTTCTTCAGCAGCTTCGTACTGAGCCTTGGCTTCAGCGAGGATATCCTTCACAACCTGAGGATCGGGGTAAACAGCCTTGAAGTCTTCAACAGCCTTCTTTACCTGGTCGATGAGTTCTTGCGTAGCGTTGCCTGCTTCGATAGCAGCCTTAGCTTCTGCGATAGCTTCAACCAATGCATTCTTCTGAGCAGCGGGAACAGCTTCGATAAGTGACTTAGCAGGGTTGTACTTAGACTGGAATACGCGCATTTCACCCAAGTTGAAGTTACCTGCGCCATTACCCATATTCTTGAAGTCTTCGTCTGCACCTTGTGACTGGCGACGAGTTACTTCGAAACGTACGTGCTGATATTTGCCACCGAGAGCAACTTCGAAGAAACCAACATTCTTGTTAGCAGTGATTGAATCTTCGCCGTTCATATCCTTAAGATAGCGACCCCAAGGATAAGTGGGCTGTACATTACCGATTACCTTCCAAGAAGTTGAGTCGGCCGGAGTGTTCGTTGCAGACACAATTACGTTACCAGGAGCATCGCCCGTACGGTAGTCATTGCCACCTTGGTAGCGAGCCCACATCTTCACAGCGATGGTATCCATCTGCTGCTTGAGGTCTACCTGAATGTAGGGATAAGCCAACTTGTGGTCGTAAGCACCCTGCCAGTCAGAGTGGTAGAAGTTCTTGGCACTGAGATCGCTATCAATCAGAGCAGCTTCAGAACCTTCACTCTTTTCAGTCATGTTGAAAGAGAGCTGATCAACAGTCTTCAACAAACCTGCAGGAGTGCCGTCAGCTGCCATATCAAGCTTACCATCGTGTGAACCATCTACAAAGTCATAGTAGAAACCTTTCTTGTAGGTAGTTTCAGCCGTAGTCAGTTCAGTAGCAAGAGCCTTGTTCAGTTTATCCTGTGCAATCAGACCTTCGAGTCTCTTGATATCATCAGCATTGGCACTCAAGAATACCCAACCAGAAGCAGGAGCATCGGTAGTCCAGATTACCACACCGTTAGCATCCTTCTGGCAGTGGAGAGCCGTCAGAAGAGGTGAGCCTTCATTAGGATAACCTACCAGAGGATCTTCCTTACGCGATACACTTTCAATCACGAAGTCTTCCTTATCCTGCGGATAAATCAAGAAAGATTCTTCAGCAGTTTCAGTAGTCTTGATGGCTTCACCACGGTTTTTAGCAGTACCGACATAACGCTTGGTGTAGAAGTTCTGAATATAGAACGAACCATCTTTAGCTTCTTTGTTAGACTGAATGTGCCATACATACTGAGCATCATCAAGCGTCATCTGCTGTTGACCTTCAGGACGTTCCTGCGGAGCGAACCATTGCTTCTGATAAGTCCAATGCAAAGCAGTACCATCATCATAAGTACCATTGTTAGCAGTACGGCTTGACTTGAAGAAATAGTAACCTTCCTTGATGGGCACAGCACCTGCACGAGCAGCTTCGAGAGCCTTCTTACAACGCTGGTAAGCAGCTACGCAAGCAGCGTGATCTGCACCTTCTTCTACCAACTTGGTAGCATCATTGTAAGAGTTAATCAACTCATCGTAAAGATCCTGGCTAATCTGACCGGGTTCAGTACCGGGATTGTAGATATCAGCGTTTCCGTTGGGGAAGAGTTCGTTCAAAGCATCGAAAAGGTAGTCAGCACCTTCCATTTTGGTAACAGGGAAGAGCATCCAAGTGTTCTGGCCAAAGTTATTGCCCAGACTGGGAGCAGCGCCCGTGCCACCATTTACGAGGAAACGCACAGCACCTTTCTTTACAGCTGCAGTGTCTTCTGCAGCTGAGTTAGTAAACTTTGCATCCGTAAAAATCATGTGGTTAGCTTCGCCAACAGCTGCAGAAGTAGCAACCGTCCAGTTAGTTACGGGGCATTCTTCACCAACTTTATTCAAATCTTCTGCCGTATAAACAGAAGGCTGAACGATGCGGAACTTCCAAGCACGACCCTTTGAATCGCCATAGCTGTAAGAATCGTTCTGGAGATATTTACCAGTAGATTTTTGCTTCAGATAGTAAGTAGTTTCACCATCATCATCAACTCCTGCAACTTCAAGCTGGAACAGGTTTTCATCATTGAGGAAAGTAGATTTTCCCAAACCGCGCACGAAGTCAATTTCACCGGCAATCTGAGCTTTACCAGACTGCAACACGAAATCAACACCTTGCTCAACGTCGTCAATCGTCCATTCGCCACCAGCTCCCGTAGAGCCACCAGCTACCTGATAGCGATTGTCCTCTTGAGCCATCATGCTGGTAGAGCCCATCAAGAACAATACCAACATGGTCAAAAGATTGTACATCTTTTTCATGTAGTTGTTAAGAATTTAGTTGTTAATAAATTAGAGAGAATTTTCATTGTTAGGTTTTTCGGGGATAAAGGTACGCCTTTCTGTTGAACTATGCAAAGAATAGTGGGATTTTTTGCAAATTGAGCATGATAAAATTGAGACAAAAGGCAGACAGATTTGCCGATGGTTTCACAAATTTGTAAACACGAAGTAACATAATGCCATTTTTTTGACAACCAAAGTCGTTTTTAGGCAACAAAAAAGGCCTCTCCACGGGAGAAGCCTTACAAATAGCGTTAAATCAATTTCCGCTGTCGTCGGAATTAGTTTTTTGAATCAAGTTCAAAACAGCATTTTCGGCCATGTTTGCTGAAAAGCGGCTGTTTACTTGGCAGTTTTGTTGGTTAAGGTGGCAGTGAGGTGATTACGCATGATGCGGTAACGCGGCTGTTGCTTTTTCTTGAGTTCAGCCATGTGCGCGATGCGTGCTTTATCGCCTCGTTTTTTCCATTCGTCGGCAGTGTACGATTTGCCGGTAGCAGGATCAATATATTTAATTTGTGGCAGTCGGTAATAATAACCGCGCTTCAAGTCGTTCGTTTCAATACGACCCACGGTTTCGACAACGACGGGAGCCACACCCATGCTAACCATGCCAATTTCCTTGGCGGCGGCAAACGAGAGGTCGACCACTCTGCCCTTCACGAAGGGGCCACGGTCAGTGACACGCACAATCACATCCTTTCCGTTGGCCTTGTTGGTCACCTTCAGAAGTGTTCCAAAGGGAAGGGTGCGGTGTGCGCAGGTCAAGCTGTCGCGGTGGTAACGTGAACCGTCGCTGGTGCGGCGGCCATGAAAACTTTTTCCGTAGTAGGAGGCCTTACCTTGAGTTTGAGCAAAGGCCGGAGTGCCAAAGGCAAAAGTAATAAGAGTTACTGTAGTTGCTACTAAAAGTACTAATTTTTGAAATGTCATCTGATAAGTTTTGCCACGAGGACTGTCGGGTAATCTCGTTGCGGGGGTCGACGCTTCAGCTTAGCCGGAGCTGTGCGCCACCACCATGGGCGCTCTGCCGCATTCTGATGTGTTGTAACAATGCGGCCGCAGACTATACCAACCGAAACCTACCAGGGGTAGGACTTGAAGGAAACTGCGAAACGAGCTGCGCACCTGACGGGAAGTGCAGGCGCAACTTCTATTGAAATTCATAAGGTGCTCAACGCTGCAAGCCCGGGCGAACCAACGCACCGGACGAAGCGGAACACAGACAGCGGAAGGTGAGGATTTCTCAGAAAAAATCCTGCATGTGGGTGTGTACGAACCGGAATGCACGTACACCGTGTGTGACATCCAACAGTGGTATGAGGGTGCTTTTTGGCCGTGCGTCAGGAAGGCGCAGAGCCGGCGTGCAAGTCAACTGCATAATGGCTGCGCACGGCAGCCGCATGGCGTTGTTTGCCCCTCTCCTCGTGAGGTTTCCGGTTGCAAAATTACGAAATTTTCGTTAGCTACGAAATACTTTATGACTGACAATCAGCACTTTAACATTTTCAGCCCGTGTTTTTCACATTCTGCACAGGGGCTTCAGGCGGCTGCCGAACAGGGGGCAAAATGCAGCAAAACTGCTTTATATAGGGGGATTTAGGAACTTTCGCGGTATGTTAACGAATGTTGCTATAAAGCTTATTTACGAGCATGTCACAAGCTATATGTTAAAATGAAATTTAACACCCTCTGAACGGCTTTTAGGGGGCTGAATGGGGCAAATTGAGCGTAAGTTGGGGCCGAAACGGAGTAAATAAGGGGGCAGAGTGGGCAGGGTTGCCGCGCGCACTGATGCCCGCCTACGTTCGCAGACCTTGGACGACTGTGCCGGGTGACAAGAAGCCAGACTTAACGCTTGTATCTATTTGCCAACATAGACTAAAACGACAGGCCGTGCGGCTGCTTCGCGGCACGGCGTGACGGGCCTTCGTCATTCAGCATTTTACGGAATTTTGAAAACGCTGATTATCAATAGTTCCAAGATTGTCGAAACTAGCTCGGAACTAATTCAAACAAGCTCGGAACTAATTTCAACAAGCTCGGAACTAATTTCAACAAACTCGGAACTAATTCGCACAATCGCGGAGTAAATTCGACAATGGTCTCAACGTGTGGGAAGAAACGAGGGAATGCGAGGGGGGAATTCCTGCCGGAATGTGGTGTATTTGCACGCAATGGGTACTGAGGATCTGTTTGAAAATGGATGTTCACAGTATTATATACGACTTTTTCAGTGTGTGAAGAATCCCGGCTCGCTTGCTGCCGCATGCCGTCAAGCAAGCTCGCGCCCCATGAACAAGACGACCGAACAGGCTAATGGGCAACAGGACGATAGTTCTTCAAATATGTTCTAAAAATCTGAAAATACCGCTATATTTACCAGTTGAGAGGAAAAAAGGGGAGGAAACTTTTTGGGTGCTTGAAAACTTTTTGCAATTTTGTAGTTTTAAGAGCAGATGTGGCTTAAACGGTGAGTGGAACAACCGGGCATTCAGCTGAATGCCCCGGGCTATGCTGCCCGTTTGGCTCCCTACCTGAGTACACAAATTTTACACTCATCCGCCACTACCCTACCTTCTGACTATTATCAACTTACAACCTTATACAATACAAAACAATGTCTATGGAACCTGCTAAAGGAAAATTAGGTGTGATGTGCGTCGGTCTCGGTGCCGTTACCACTACGTTTATGACCGGTGTGTTGATGACACGCAAAGGTTTGGCCAAGCCCGTTGGCTCAATGACGCAATACGATAAAATTCGCGTGGGCCGCGGTAAGGACAAGAAGTACCTTCACTACGGCGAAATCGTTCCGCTTGCTTCGCTCAACGACATCGTGTTCGGTGCCTGGGACGTATATCCTGCCAATGCCTACGAAAGTGCAGTGAATGCCGAGGTGCTGAAAGCCAAGGACATTGAGCCGGTGCGCGATGAACTGAAAGCCATTGTGCCCATGAAGGCGGCGTTCGACAAACGCTATGCCAGCCGACTCGATGGCGACAACGTGAAGGATTGCGCTACGCGCTGGGACATGGTCGAGGCGCTGCGCGAGGATATTCGCCGCTTCAAGGCCGACAACCAGTGTGACCGCATCGTGGTTATCTGGGCGGCTTCGACCGAAATTTATGTACCCGTCGACGAACAGATTCATGGTTCACTCGCTGCTCTTGAGGCTGCCATGAAGGCAAACGACACGGAACACGTGGCTCCGTCAATGTGCTACGCTTATGCGGCATTGGCCGAGGGTGCGCCGTTCATCATGGGTGCGCCGAACACTACGGTGGACATTCCGGCTATGTGGGAAATGGCCGAAAAAACGAAGATGCCTATCGCAGGTAAGGACTTTAAGACGGGCCAGACGCTTGTGAAGTCGGGCTTTGCACCGATTATCGGTACGCGCTGTCTGGGCTTGAGCGGTTGGTTCTCGACAAACATTTTGGGTAACCGCGATGGTTTGGTGCTTGATGAGCCGGCAAACTTCCACACGAAGGAGGTGTCGAAACTGTCGACGCTCGAAAGTATTCTGGTGCCGGAAAATCAGCCCGACTTGTACACGAACTATTACCACAAGGTGCGCATCAACTACTATCCGCCTCGCAACGACGACAAGGAGGGTTGGGACAACATCGACATCTTTGGTTGGATGGGCTACCCGATGCAGATTAAAATTAACTTCCTTTGCCGCGACTCTATCCTGGCTGCTCCGCTGCTGCTCGACTTGGTACTGCTTTCGGACCTCGCTGCCCGTAAGGGTCGCTACGGTACGCAGCGTTTCTTGAGTTTCTTCCTGAAGAGCCCGATGCACGACTACACGCAGAACGAGGTGCCTATCAACCACTTGTTCCAGCAGTATGTGATGCTGAAAAATGCTATCCGCGAAATGGGTGGCTACGAGGCTGATGAGGAAATTGACTAATTGACCTTAGGCGGGTGTTTGCGCTGAAGCATTGCTTGGGTTACTTAAGCAAACACTTGCTTTGCGAGCGAAAGGAATACAGAGGGTTGGCCGAACTTCACTATATACATTAAGTATCGGACTGTTTGCCTGCTGTTTTCCTTTCGCTTACTTTTCAAACTTACCGACTTGCCCGGTACATGGGCTACTATGCTACCGACGGGCTGCTGACACAAACTACTGACTAACTGACTCACATTACCTAATAGTACATTACTTAATAGTACTTACCTACTTATTACCTCACTCCTAATCGCTACGACATGGTTAAACGTTTTCTTCTTCTCGCACTGATGCTCATTGCCACTGCTGCCCCTGCATTGGCACAGGCCTTGATTCAAGGCTGGGTGGCAGATGCTAAAACGGGCGAAAAAATTCCCTTTGCCAATGTGGTATTCCCCGGGGGCAAGGCCACCCGAACCGACGTGAACGGACACTTCAGTATGCCCTTCCGCGCCGGAAAGGTGCGCGTGTCGGTGATTGGCTACGAAACGCGAAACTTTACGGTGAAAGAGCCCAACGACTCGCTCGTATTTAAAATAGAAGCTATCGAAAGTGCACTGTCGACGGCGGTGGTGACGGGTAAAAAGGAAAAATACTCGCGCAAAAACAACCCGGCCGTGGAACTGATGAAAAAGGTGATTGCGGCCAAAAAGAAAAGCAACCTGAAAGAACAGCACGACTACTACAGCATCAACAAATACACCAAAATGACGCTGGCCTTTAACGAAGTGACTGACAAGGTGTTCGAGGAGGGTAAATTCAAACGGTTGCCTTTCCTGAAAGAACATGTGGAGGTGTGCAACGAAACGGGAAAACTGATTCTGCCGATTTCGGTGGACGAAACGGTGACGCAGCTGATTTACCGCAAAAACCCGGAAACGGAAAAGAGCATCGTGACGGGACAGCGGAGCAATGGTATCAACGAACTGTTCAACACAGGCGACATTCTGACGGGTATGCTGAAGGATTGCTTTACGGATGTGGACATTTACCAGGAGAATGTGCGACTGCTGCAATACCCTTTCTGCAGCCCTATCTCTACGCGACACGCCATTGGCTTTTATCGCTACTTTATCATCGACACGCTGATGGTGAACAACACGGACCGTTGCATCCGTGTGGACTTTACGCCGAACAACCCGCAGGACTTTGGGTTTTCGGGTAGCATTTACATCGTGGACGACAGTACTTACCGCGTGAAGAAGGTGGACATGGGTATTCCGAAACGAAGCGATGTGAACTTTGTGGACAACATGCGTATCATTCAGGAATTTACGCAGCTGCCTTCGGGCGAGCAGATGATGACGAAGGATAACATGATTGTGCAGCTGAAGCTGGTGGATTTTCTGCAAAAACTGCAGGTGCAGCGTGTCACGGAATACAAGGACTTTGACTTTGACAAACTGCCCGACCGCCTGTTCAAATTCAAGGGGGCGCAGCGGGTGCTGGCGAACGCGCAAATGCAGGAGGAGGCTTTTTGGGAGGAACACCGCGCTGACTCGCTGACTAAGGCTGAGGGAAGTATGGACCGCTTCATCCATAAACTGGAAAACATCAAGGGTTTCAAACCGATTCTGTGGATTGCCAAGGCTTTCATCGAGAACTTTGTGGAAACGAGTGTCGACCCGAAACGGCCGTCGAAGGTGGACATCGGTCCGGTGAACACAATGATTTCGCAAAACTTTGTGGATGGCTTCCGCTTGCGAGCCTCAGCACAGACTACGGCGAACCTGAGTAAGCACTGGTTCCTGAAGGGCTATGTGGCTTACGGCTTTAAGGACCGTAAGGTGAAGGGTATGGGCGAGGTGACGTACTCGTTTAACAAAAAGGATTACTTGCCGCATGAGTTCCCGGTGAACAACCTGACGTTTAACTATACGAACGACGTGATGGCGCCTTCCGACCGCTTTATGCCTACGGACAAGGATAACGTGTTTACTTCGTTCAAATGGACGGATGTGCGGCACATGATGTACTACGAAACTTACCGCCTGACGTGGGACAAGGAGTGGGAGAATGGTTTGCGCATCAATTTGCAGGCGCGTACGTCGAAGGATAAGCCTACGGCCGACTTGTTCTACCAACCGCTCAGCACGGGGGTGGCTTCGCAACAGCAGGGGCTGTATTTGCCTTACATCCGCACTTACGACTTTACGGCGGGTATCAAATTCCAGCCGGGGGCTTCGTGGATTAACACAAAGCAGCGTCGCATTGCTACGAACCATGATGTGCCCATTCTGTCGCTGAGCCATACAACGGGTTTGTATAACTTTGGCCGTGCGGATTATAACTACAACTTGACGGAGGCGGGTATCTACAAACGCTTCTGGCTGGGTTCGTGGGGTAAGATGGACTTTGACATCAAGGGGGGTGTGCAGTGGAACAAGGTGCCTTACCCCTTGCTGATTTCGCCAATGGCGAACCTTTCGTACATCAAGGAGGACAATATGTTTGCGTTGATTGACAACATGGAGTTCTTGAACGACCGCTATGTGTCGTTGATGTATTCGTGGGACTTGAACGGCAAATTGTTTAACCGCATTCCGCTGCTGAAGAAGTTGAAGTGGCGTGAGTATTTGGGTTGCAACGTGCTGTGGGGTACGCTGTCGAGCAAGAACAATCCTTACTTGGCTAAGAATGCCGATTCGCACCGCTTGCTGCACTTCCCGGGTTCATTTGACGCTGAAGGAAACTTTACGCCTATTTCGCGTGTGATGGACAAGAAGACGCCTTACGTGGAGGTGGTTGCGGGTATTCACAACATCTTCGAACTGCTCCACATTGAATATGTGCACCGCCTGACTTACATCGAGCCGGGTACGCAACGTTGGGGTATTCGCGGCATGCTGCGCTTGACGTTCTAACGTGAACATTCCAGTTTAGCATTCGGTGGTTTGGAAGCCGGGTTCAGAGGTTTTGAAGCCGCGACGCCCTGTAAGGGCAAGGGTATCTCAGCCCAGGGCAAAGCAGGCCGAACCAATGACAACGCTCCTCGAAGGTTTTGAAACCGTGGCGCCCTGTAAGGGCAAGGGTATCTCAGCCCAGGGTATAGTGAACGGAGTGAACGACACCCTGGGTTCCCCCCATGTACAGGGTTTAAAAGGTATCGCGCCCTGTAAGGGCAATATGTCGAAATAGGGGCAACGCCCCTCGACACAACGGGCGTAAATTGGACGCAGTACATGATGCCTGTCATTTCACCAACGCATGCCATCCTCCGATAATCTGCCCGTGTGTGTCGAGGGGGCGTTGCCCCTATCCTCGACGTTCTGCCCTTACAGGGCGCGATACTTTTTAAACCCTATTCATGGGGGAAACCCAGGGTGTCGCAGCCCTTCGGTCTGCTTTACCCTGGGCTGAGATACCATTGCCCTTACAGGGCGCCACACCTTCAAAACCTCCGAATGGAGATGGGATGAACCAAGAGTGCCACGACTTCAAAACCTTCAAATGGGGATGGGATGAACCAAGAGTGCCACGACTTCAAAACCACCAAATGGGGATGGGATGAACCAAGAGTGCCACGGACTCAAAACCACCAATAGGGAATTGAATTAATCAACAAAATTACGGCATCTAAACCACTGAATAGCGGATGGGATGAACCTACAGAACTACAGAAAGAGTAAAAAAAAGCAATTTTACTTGTTTAGATGCACACCTTTCATTACCTTTAACCACCCTAATAATCAACATACTATGAGTCAATCTTTGAGTAAAATATACATTCATCTGGTATTTCACGTGAAATACTCAAGCATCATGTTTCGCGATTCGGATTTGTGTAACGTATATCAATATATCGGTGCTTGTTTAAAAGAAATGGAGTGTGAACCGATAGCAATCGGTGGAATGAAGGATCATGTGCATATCTTATTTGTGCTGTCGCGCAATTTTACAATGTCGCAGGTGGTAATGAATATCAAACGAAAAAGTAGTAGGATGATTAAGGCATTGGACGAACGATATCGGAGTTTTTCTTGGCAAAGCGGATATGGGTGTTTTTCGGTAAGTCAGTCAATGCTGAACAACGTTGTTCATTACGTGAATACCCAGTGGGAACATCACCAAAAAATAAGCACCAAGAGTGAATATTGCCAGCTACTCACCTTACACCATATTGACTATGATTCGTCAATGATTTTCGATGAGTGAAGAACACCTGCTTTGCGATTCAAACTAATTGACCGGAAATAAGCATTGCGCGAAAAAAAATCTGTAACTTTGCTTCCGCGAATTTAGGCTACACTTCAGTTCGGTCGTTTTTTAGTGGAAGTATATCGAACCAAGGACAACGCTCCTCGAGATATTGCCCTTACAGGGCGCCGCGGCCTCAAAACCTCCGAATATTGACGGGGTACCGCGGTTTCTAAACGGAGAACCGTGGGTGCTAAACCTACGAAGGGAACCCCATATTTATCGTAATAGTATATAAGGAGTAACGCTACAGCCTGATTTGCCCCAACAAACCCTTTTTAAACAAGAAGAAACATCATGTTAGAAATAAAAGACTTACATGCCTCGGTTGAAGGCAAGGAAATATTGCGCGGTGTGAACCTGACCATCGGCGATGGCGAAGTACACGTGCTGATGGGACCAAACGGCTCGGGAAAAAGTACACTGAGCAATGTGCTGGTAGGTAACCCGAAATACGAAGTGACGAGCGGAAGTATTACGTTTAACGGCAAGGACTTGCTGGCCCTTTCGCCTGAAGACCGCTCGCACGAGGGATTGTTTATGTCGTTTCAGGCACCGACGGAAATTCCCGGTGTGTCGATGACGAACTTTATGCGTGCTGCGCTGAATGCCAAACGTAAATACTTTGGCGAAGAACCTATTGCTGCAGCTGAATTTCTGAAACTGCTGAAAGAAAAACGTAAACTCGTGGGACTGGATGCTCACTTTATGAGCCGTGGCGTGAACGAAGGTTTTTCGGGCGGCGAACGCAAACGCAACGAAATTTTCCAAATGGCTGTGCTCGAACCCTTGTTCTCAATTCTTGACGAAACGGACTCGGGACTTGACGTGGATGCCTTGCGCATCGTGGCAGAAGGCTTTAACCTGCTACGCACACCAAAAACCAGTGCCATGGTGATTACGCACTACCAGCGTATGCTCGATTACCTGAAACCCGACTTTGTGCATGTGCTCGTGAACGGACAAATCGTGAAAGAGGGTACGGCACAACTGGGCTACGAAATTGAAGAAAAAGGTTTCGACTGGATTAAGGAACAGTTGTAGTGATTCTCCCCTTTTTTCCAAATTTCCCTTTTTCCGTAACCCGAAAATAGTTTAGCCCAACCATGAACAGTCATGAACAATATACTGCGCTCTTCACCGACCATCGCGCCTTGATTGAAAACGGAAGTTGCGCTGCGCTCAACGCACAGCGACAAGCGGCTTTCGACACGCTTTGCCGCGTGGGACTGGCGACCAAACGCGAAGAACGCTACAAATATACCAGTGCGAACGAGGCCTTTGCGCCTGACTTCGGACTGAACCTGAAACGTATTGCCCCGACGGTGAATCCTTACGAGGCATACAAATGTAATGTGCCGAACCTGAGCACGTCGCTCTTCTTTGTGGTGAACGATGTGCCGTGTGAGGCTCCTGAATGCTCGCGCGCACTGCTGCCGGAGGGCGTTATCGTGGATTCATTCACCAAAGTGGCACAAACGCATCCCGAACTGCTGGAACGCTTCTACAACCGGGCGGCTTGCACCGAACGCGACTTTAAACAGGGCGCTGACGGGGTGACGCAACTGAATACGATGCTGGCACAGGACGGCTTGCTGGTGTATTTACCGGATGGCGTCGAACTGAAATCGCCGGTGCAGCTGGTTAACGTGTCGGCTGCGCGCATGGACTTTATGAGCGTGCGCCGTGTGCTGATTGTGGCCGGTAAGGGTGCACGGGGTGCTGTGCTCTTCTGCGACCATGCCGAGGGTTCGAATAATTACCTGACTACTCAGGTGGTGGAGGTGTTTGCCGACGAGGATGCACAACTCGATTTGTACAGCATTGAGGAAACCACACCGCAGAATACGCGCTTCTCGACCATTTACGTGGAACAACAAAGTCGCAGCCGCGTGAGCTATGATGGGGTGACACTGACGAACGGACTGACGCGTAACCGCATGGATGTGCGTCTGCGTGGCACGGATGCTGCTTCGGAACTTTACGGGGCTGTGATTGCTGACGGCAAGCAGCAGGTGGACAACAACATCCTGGTGGAACACCTGGCTCCGCGCTGTACGAGCGATATGCTCTATAAATATGTGCTGAACGGCGAAAGCCGGGGGGCGTTTGCCGGTAAGGTGTATGTGGCACCGGGAGCGCAGCAAACAGCTTCGCAACAGACGAATGCAAACCTTTGTGCTTCGACCGGGGCACGTGCCTTTTCGCAGCCGATGCTTGAAATTTATGCCGACGACGTGAAGTGTAACCACGGATCGACCATCGGTAAACTCGACGAGCAGGCTCTGTTCTACATGCGCCAACGCGGTATTCCCGAGGCTGAGGCCCGACTGCTGCTGCAACATGCCTTTATCAACGAGGTGTTGCGCCATGTGCAAATACCTTTGCTGCATGAGCGTTTGGCGCATTTGGTTGATTTGCGTTTCCGAGGCGAACTGGGTAAATGCAAAGGCTGCAAAATGTGTAAGTAGCCATTGGACTGTATTGCCCTTTGTGGCCATGCACTGCTCTTATTGAAGTCGTCTAAACTTTTCTGACGAAGATTTGATTTGGAGATTTATCTCTTCTAAATTCAATCTTCACCTTTCTTTTTGGCCGTTTTTAGACCTTTCATCAGTCGTGTAGCTCGCTACACTCCTTCTTCAAGACCTCAAAACGCCTCAAAAATTAAGGCAAATCTTGAATTTCATAAAAGTTCAGACGACTTCATTTTATACAAACCGTACAGCCTTTGCATGCAGTTCAAACTGCGCAAAGGCTGTATGTGCTTTGAGGCAGATATTTCTTCTCCCCTTTCTCATACTTTCATGGCAAAGAATGCTTTACCCCAAAAGCACTTTGCTAAACCCCTAAATAACTAACAACGACAAGAACCATGTATGACTTAAATACTGTTCGTGGCAACTTCCCCATTCTTTCGCGGCAGGTGTATAACCGTCCGCTTGTTTATCTGGACAACGCAGCGACGACGCAAAAACCTGCCTGCGTGGTGGATGCCATGGTCAATGAATACTATACGGTGAATGCCAACGTGCACCGTGGCGTGCATTTCCTTTCACAACAAGCTACCGACCTGCACGAGGCGGCACGCGAAACGGTACGCCAATTTATCAATGCGCGCGAGAGTCGCGAAATCGTGTTTACACGCGGCACGACGGAGAGCCTCAACCTGGTGGCTACGGCTTACGGCGAGGCTTTCCTGAACGAGGGCGACGAGGTGATTGTGAGCGTGATGGAACACCACAGCAACATCGTGCCCTGGCAAATGCTGCGCGAACGCAAAGGCATTGTGCTGAAAGTGGCGCCGATGACTGACGAAGGGGTGCTGGACCTTGAAGCTACGGAACGTTTGTTTACGCCGCGCACGAAGTTGCTGAGCGTGGCACACGTGAGCAATGTGCTGGGTACGGTAAACCCAGTGAAGCAGCTGGCGGCTATGGCTCACGCTCATGGGGCGCACATCCTGGTGGACGGGGCGCAGAGTGTGCCGCATTTCAAGGTGGACGTGCAGGATTTGGACTGCGACTTCCTGGTGTTCTCGGGACACAAGGTGTATGGCCCGACGGGTATCGGGGTGCTTTACGGCCGAGAGGCACTGCTCGATGCCATGCCTCCGTATCAGGGCGGTGGCGAAATGATTGCCCGCGTGACTTTTGAACATACGACCTACGAACGACTTCCCTTTAAATTCGAAGCAGGTACGCCCGACTATGTGGGTACGCACGCACTGGCCGAGGCATTGCGCTATGTGAACAACTTGGGCATGGACCAGATTCATGCACACGAGGCGGAACTGACGCGCTATGCCATGGAGCAGATGCAGCTGATTCCCGGCATGCACCTTTACGGCACGGCACCGGGCAAGGATGCGGTGGTGGCCTTTAACGTGGGCGACATTCATCCACTCGACCTGGGTACACTACTCGACCGTCTGGGCATAGCGATACGCACGGGACACCACTGCGCTCAGCCCCTCATGGCTCGCTGCGGTGTGGAAGGCATGGCCCGCGCTTCGTTTGCACTGTACACCACCCGCGAGGAAGTGGATGCACTGGTACAGGGTATTGACCGCGTAAGAAAGATGTTTTAAACAAAGTAAGAAAAATAGGAAGTAGGTGCTCAAAACGATGGTAGAGGTTGAGCAGCGATACCTTATATATAATAACATGTTAGAATCTTGCTACAACACCCAGGGACTGACAGAAGCCGGGTGCGATGAGGCCGGACGCGGCTGTTTGGCCGGCAGCGTGTATGCGGCAGCGGTGATTTTACCACCGGGGTACGAAAATGAAGAACTGAACGACTCCAAACAACTGAGCGCACGGCGACGCTACGCACTGCGCGAACGCATTCAACACGATGCACTGGCTTGGGCTGTGGGGGTGGTGACGGCAGAGGAAATTGACCAAATCAATATTCTGAATGCTTCGTTCCTAGCGATGCACCGCGCATTAGACCAACTGCGAGTACGACCGGAGTTTATCATTGTGGACGGAAACCGCTTTACACCCTACGGCGAAGTGCCGCACGAAACAATCGTAAAGGGCGATGGGAAGTATCTGTCGATTGCAGCAGCCTCGGTATTGGCCAAAACCTATCGCGACGATTATATGCACCGACTGCACAAGGCTTACCCCTACTATGGCTGGGACACCAATGCAGGTTACCCGACGAAGGCACACTTCAAGGGCATCTACGCGCACGGACTGACACCCTTTCACCGCCGAAGCTACGCAGGACTGAATTCACCCCTGGTGCCGCTGCCCGAATGCGAAGCTACAGAAAAACCTGAAGTGGCTGATGTACTGCCGCTCTGGGGCGTGAACCAAGCGTGATACGCAAAAAGGGAAAAGAAACAGCCAAAAGCAACCTTTACACCCATAAATTGCAAGGTTCACCATTCAGAAATGCGCATTACGAAAAAAAATGAACGATTTTTGAAAAAAACAGGGAAAACATTTGGTGGAATGTGGAATATGCTATACCTTTGCACTCGCAAACAAGGCCGAGAGGTACTTAGCAAGACAAAACACCACCAAGGTCCCTTCGTCTATCGGTTAGGACGAGAGATTTTCATTCTCTAAAGAGCGGTTCGACTCCGCTAGGGACTACTAAAAAATTAAGAATAAAAAATGGCAAACCACAAATCATCTGTAAAAAGAATTCGTCAGACGGCGTCTCGCAGACTGCATAACAGATATTACGCTAAAACGATGCGTAACGCAGTACGTAAGCTCCGCGCTACAACTGACAAAGCAGCTGCCGTAGAACTTCTGCCGAAAGTGCAGAAGATGCTGGATAAGCTTGCTAAAAAGAACATTATTCACCAGAATAAGGCAGCTAACATCAAGAGTGGTGTGATGAATCACATCAACAAGCTGGCCTAACCAATTTTGGTTCATAAGGTAAAAGGTTTAGACCCTTCGCTTTCATTAGCGGAGGGTCCTTTTTTCTCCTGAATCCTTACAACCCACTCCCCCACCGAAAAAAATATTACACAAATTTCGGGAAAAATTTGGTCAAGTGTAATTTTTGTTATATCTTTGCACCCGCAAACAAGGCCGAGAGGTTCTTGACAAGCAGAACACTGCAACAATGGTCCCTTCGTCTATCGGTTAGGACGAGAGATTTTCATTCTCTAAAGAGCGGTTCGACTCCGCTAGGGACTACTAAAATTTTTAGAACAAAATGGCAAACCACAAATCATCTGTAAAACGAATTCGTCAGACGGCGTCTCGCAGATTGCACAACAGATATTACGCCAAGACAATGCGTAATGCGGTTCGTAAGCTCCGCGCTACAACTGACAAAGCAGCTGCCGTAGAACTTCTGCCGAAAGTGCAGAAGATGCTGGATAAGCTTGCTAAAAAGAACATTATTCACCAGAATAAGGCAGCTAACATTAAGAGCGGTGTGATGAATCACATCAATAAGTTGGCCTAACCAATTTTGGTTCATAAGGTAAAAGGTTTAAACCCTTCGCTATTAAACATGGCGGAGGGTTATTTTTTTATCTATTACCCCAAAAAGAATCATTCAAAAAACAGGGAGCTTTCGGGGGTCAGTAGCAAAAATATGTGGGGCTATAGCATTTGGGTGAGGCAAAAACATGGCTGCTTCGTACGTTTTGAGAATCGGAAAGAGATTAAGAAGCCGTCTAAACTTTTCTGACGAAGATTTAATTTGGAG
>ULVW01122797.1_pt1 | contig 18478 bp, 15 predicted proteins | sample 1959801 | NCBI WGS metagenome assembly ULVW01 (sample SAMEA4835796, study PRJEB28245) | human gut metagenome | biome: gut microbiome; material: fecal sample | place: Denmark | collected 2008
TCATCCACACACAGGCAACGATCAGCATCGCCGTCATAGGCGAAACCAACATCCAGACCCTTCTCTACCACGAACTTCTGCAAGCCCTCAATGTGAGTAGATCCAGCATTGTTATTGATATTCGTACCGTTGGGCTGTGCATTGATGACGTAGGTGTCAGCACCCAGCGCATCGAACACAGACTTAGCGATGTTCCAGGAACTACCGTTGGCGCAGTCCAGACCAACCTTGACGCCCTTAAAAGAGTAGATTCCGAGACTAATCAGATAGCCCATGTAGCGGTTGCGACCGGACACATAGTCCACAGTGCAGCCGATATGCTCACGATGGGCAAATGGCAGCTCCGGCCAGTCCTTGTCGAACACATGGAGCTTTCCGTCGATGTAGTCCTCTACCAGCAACAGGATCTCCTCGGGCATTTTCTCGCCATAGCAGTCGATGAGCTTGATGCCGTTATCGTAGTAGGGATTATGGCTGGCAGAAATCATGATGCCACAGTCGAAGTCGTCCACGCGGGCGATGTAGGCCACACTGGGCGTCGTAGTGACGTGCAGCAGATAGGCGTCTGCGCCGGAAGCAGTCAGACCAGCAACCAAGCTATACTCGAACATATAGGAGCTGCGGCGGGTGTCTTTGCCGATTACAATGCGTGCAGGCTCGTTGTTGCCGTTGCGCTCACGCAAAGCGTTGTAATACCAGCCCAGAAAACGGCCAACCTTATAAGCGTGGTCGGCAGTCAGATCAATACCAGCTTCACCACGGAAGCCATCAGTTCCAAAATACTTTCCCATTATAGTTTTGCCTCATTCTAAGAGTAGATTAACGATTATATGCTTTAGCCGAGAGAGACTCTCGTTGCCTGCCATCCGCCACGTAGAGGCAGCATATTAGGATGGCGTAGCCATGCTTTGAGCATGGCTTAGTCATAAATCACGCAAAGAATCTATCTTCCAACATCAGGCACAGGCAATGATAGATAGGCAAATGCAGTTCCTGAATCATATAAGTCTCCGTCTGTGGAGCCTTGATGTACACATCGCTCATATCCTTCAGTTTGCTATCCTTTGCTCCCGTCAGTCCAATGGCCTTCATTCCCTTAGCGTGTGCGGTTGTCGCCGCAAACAGCACATTTTTGCTATTGCCGCTGGTGGAAATTCCAAGGAATACATCCCCGGATTTAGAATCAGCTATTTCCATCGGAATCGCTCAGGGATGCAATAATATATCGTACCCCCATTAGAAACAGAACATACATCAAGGATGTTATATCCATACCATTTTCCTCATTTATTTTAATTTGTGTACAACTTTTTTCAGCACAGTCATCCCTGCTGGGCAGTAACGCCAGCCGATATACTTCATCTTCTGCTGCGGTGTTTCAAAATTCTTCAGCGCGTGTGTGCATTTTTCAGCACGATCAAAGCCTGCTACCAAGGTAGAATCCACAGCGTTCCAGCGGGGAGCCGTCAAGAAATTCTCGAGGCATTTTCTTAGGCCTGTTTCCATTGAAGCAACAGCAAACTCTTCTCCGCAAAGTTCCAGCATTTTACTGTTGTCAAATACTCGGTCAAACATTCTGTCATATTTGATTTGATATTTATTCCCTATCGCACTTGCAATTATATCGCTCGTTTTAGGCATCCAAATATCAGGCTTCTTACCGGTTTTTGTCTCAAGCACATCCATGTAAATTTTTAGCACATCTTGCCATGTCATGGACTCTGTGCCTGTCAGATGAACAGCTTCTGCCTTTGCCTTTTCATTTCCGATCAGCAGGCTGATTGCACGCGCCACGTCATCACCGTAAGTCATTGTTGTTTTATGTACAGCAACATCCTGGGGCAAGAGTATCTGGTGACCTTCTAACGCACGCCGAAGCCAGATATCCTTCTCCAATGTGGTAAGCTGGAGACGTTCTGTATTATATGTGATGTACGGTCTGATAATAGTCCAGTTCTTATTTTGAGACGCAAAGAGGATATTTTCCTGTCGTGCTTTTGCCAATGCGTACTCATCTGTTTGCAGATACTCACTATCCTTGCTGACATCCAAAAGGCGTGGGGAATTTTCTGTTATCGGGCTGTCGGAATCTGCGTAGACACGGCTTGAGCTCAAAAAAAGATAGTGGTCGGTTGCCTTTAGCAACAAATCAACACGCTGTTTGAATTCTTTCGTGGTATACACCATAAAATCCACAATCACATCGAATCTTTGCTCGCAAACCAACTTCTTGACAAATTCAAAATCGTGTGCGTTCCCAGTTATATAATGAATATTGCCGGAGGACTGCCTCGCTTTACGGGATGTTACAAACACGCTGTTACCAGTATCAACTAAATATTTAACCAACGGCGTTCCCATTGCGCCTGTACCACCAAATATTAGAACATTCATCGTGATTTCTCCGTTTTAAATTATTGATAGAGAATACACGATCTTCCTATACAGCCAATCAATGGTGCAGCGTTATGGTTCCACTTCCACCAGTCATATACACGGTGTCCCCCACAATCATTCTGCCTGCATCGCTCACCATATACACAGCCATGGAAGCAATTTCCTCCGGCATAGCGTACCGCTTACTGGGATTATTAGGTTCAGAAATGCTGCTGCCCTCTGTCTTTCCTAACATTGGGGTAGCCGTAGGACCCGGTGCAATAGCATTTACAACAATTCCATACGGCAACAATGTATCTGCAAGCCCCAGCGTCAATCCACGGACGGCCCATTTTGACATTTGATACGGTGTCCATGCCGGACGCAGTGCGGAGGAGGATGTCACATTCAAGATATGACCTTTTACCTGTTTCTCTATCATTGCTTTGCCAACGGCCTGACTCATAAAGAATGTGCCCTTGGCATTTGTATCCATTATTCTATCATATTCTTCTTCATCAATTCCCCAAAAATCGTGCTTTACCACAATTCCTGCGGAATTAACAAGAATATCAATTTTGTTTTCATCAAATAGTGCTTCGGCTTCCTTTACCTTATCAGGTAAGTGCTCCGTATCGCGCACATCAATTAGTAATCCTTTAACCCCCCCCATTTTTTCAAGCGCGGTCTCTAATTTTGCCTGATTCGTACCGGCGATTATCACCTTCGCCCCTGCATTTTGAAATGCCTGTGCAATGGCAAGCCCTATTCCGCTAGTGCCGCCTGTAATCAGCGCCACTTTTCCATTCAGCAGCTTTTCCTTCTCGACGGGCACAATGATCGGCTGGATTTTTTCTTCCTTGCCCATTTGAATCAATGCGTGCACCACATTTTTGATTTTCGTTTTTACACCCATGATGCAATTACCTTTCTACTGACATCCGCCTCATCACCGAATTTTGAAGCAAAATGCGTATAGTTGCGGAACTCTGTTCCTTTTTCGTTATGGATAAGCAATATTACTATGCTATAAACTCACTTACCCATCAGCCGTTTTAAAGATTGTACACCGTTTGGTCCCAATACTTCCTTAACCGCATCCTTGGCTGCTCGCTTCATCTTTCCGGATGCCGTTGTGCCAAGATTTCGCATGGTGTGCAAGGCTTCGTCCTCATCCGTATTGTTTGTGAACACTTCAAAAAGGAGCGGCTTATCACCGATATCGGGATCGCAAAAATGCTCCACCTGAGCAAGATATTCTTCCTCGGTAGATGCCGTCATATATTCAAATCCCAAATCTTCCGCATAATGTTTCACCAGCATAGGCGATTTGTTGCCGTAATGACCGCCTGCGGCAATATAGACATCCGCCTCATCACCGAATTTTGAAGCAAAATGCGTATAGTTGCGAAACTCCGTTCCTTTTCCATTATTAATAAGCAAAATTCGTATAGTTGCGGAAACATGTCTATTTCCCAACACGTTCATATCATAGAAGAAGGCTAAGTCGCCAATGACCAAATAGTGCAGCTGATTTTTGTCTGCCAGAGCTGCACCTACAACTGTTGACATCAAGCCGTCAATTCCGAATCCGCCTGTATTAGAAAAGCCCTTAATGTCCTTACGAAGCGGACAGAAGTTCCACGCACGCAGGGAGTTCAAAATTCCAAGATGGAGATAGCTGCCAGCCGGAATTTGTGAAAATGTTTGGCGAGCAATCCAGATATTAGAAAACGGCAACTGCTCAACTTTGTTGTTCAACTGCGTCCATTCTTGAATCCACTCATCATAGTAGGTTGTAGTGGCAGTGTCGTCGGCTTTATCTGCATACTGCTTAAAGAAGTCGATTTCCTGCATTTCAAACACACATTTCAGCTTGCGATACGTATCACGTATTACGCCGTCCGGGTTGACACGCCAGACTTCTTTTGGGCGGAAACCAATATAACCACCCGCCACTTGTCCGATGTGAATCAAGATGTCCATTGCCATACAAGAAGGTATATATGCATCCTGAGATGTGACCAAGCTTGCAGAGACACCGCATTTCCCATTATAGTTGCTAGTGTGATCGCACAAAACTACTGCATTATATTTTTCACAGAAGGAATCAATTGCCTCCGTCAGTTCATCCGTCATCGCAGCATGGGCACCAACAAAAATCGCAATTTTATCCGCTTTGAGTATCGGCAGCTCCTGACCATATTCATAACGGTAAATGGCTCTGGCTTCAGGCAACTGCTTTACCGAAAAATCTGCCGGGTAAAACGGGTATGACGTCGTCAGGTTAATATGTACCGGTCCGCCGCCGCGATGACGAAGCTCCAAGAGTGCGGTGTTCAAAGACGTATTTACAGCCCATGCGTCCATTTCATCGTGGATCATCGGGATTTGAACAGAAAGATTTACAATATCCTTCATCTGTTCCGTGCGATCAATCACCTGTGGGACATACTGTCCGATCTGACCCATGTGCTGCGTTGAGGTAACCGCAAGCACCGGCAGTTTCCTGTAAAACGCCTCTGTCAAACCGGGAACGTAGTTCCGGGAAGCTGTTGCGCCTGTGCAGCTTAAAGCAACCGGTTCGCCTGATTCAGCAGCCAATCCACACGCCATATAGGCCGCAGAACGCTCGTCCGGCGCAGAGTACATTTCAAAATACGGGTCTTGCTTCAGGCTTGCCACAAAAGTAATGTTGGTAGACCCCGGGCTCGCAATCACTTTTTTGATACCGTGTGCCTTCATCAGTGAAATCAGAATCAGGATATTTCTTTCCGCTGTATAGTGATATTCCATCTTGTCAATCTCCTCATTCGACCTTCTGCTTCTTTAATTGAAGCAGTGACTTTATTAACGAAATCAGTTTCTTTCTGCCCACAAAAGCTGCAATTCCAAGGAGGACTACAATACCGTATCGGATTATGGGATGCTGATAAAGAGCCATGCATCCAAAGCCAATCGCACAACTCAAGGCAGCAATCCCAAAAATCATTTTGCCATTGTATGGTCTGACGCCATCCATAAACTTATCACAAACTTTATTCATAAACAGATAGTGCAGCAGAGCAAACAGAACATAACTGAACAGTGTGGTGTATCCAGCTGCAAGATACCCAAATTTATGAATACAGATATAGTTTAGGATAATATTTAATATTGCTCCCCCTACTGTTGCGGCGGCAACGTAGTTTGTCTTTTCGTAATAGAACTCAAATGTAGCAAAGAAAGAATACAAAAACATAAAGAAAACGCTTAACGCAACGGATGGTACGACCCAGATGGCTTCATAGTATGCTTTTGGTGCAAAAATGGCGATGACCTCTGGGGCAAAAAGAATCAGTAGAATATTCACGCCGGCAATCAGAAAAAAGCAAGGATACGCAACCTTGGCCAAGTCCATTGCTTTTTTATCTTTCAGTTTCCGATATATCCACGGTTCAATTGTTTGCAGCAAGGCTGAATTGAACATTGTCATAATCATAGAAACAGAGTATGCCAGATTGTAAATACCTGCTTTATCAGCACCAACCATATTGCTGATCATAATTCTGTCTGAGCTGCTAAGAACCGTTAAGGACAAGTAGTGTGGAATCAGAGGCAGATTAAAGCGAACAGCATAGGTCCAATACTGCTTAGAGTATAACGTCTTCCCCTTTCGCACTTGAGAGATAAAGGTCCCGGTGTACAAAACAAGCTGAACCGCGGCCATCCCCAGAATTCTGGCCGTCACCTTATCTTCACTATGCAGGATTAACAAGATGCTGACAAGCGGCTGCGCAATTGCCACAGTAAGCGAAAGCAGTGCCAGCTTTTTATATTGAAAATCAACGCGCTGATCCATTGACCAAAAGCTGAATGCTCCGCTTGCCCAAATCATGACAAACATAGCAATCATCTGCACAGTTGTCAGCGAGAGCAGATTGTTTAGCTGCTTTTGGAAAGCCAAATAGAGGCAAAGCCATGCCGAAACAAGAAAAAGGCTTAACCCCTGCAATGAAGATGAATATCGGTTCCTATCGCCTTCAAACTTCACAACGCCCTGCGAGTATACACCAGAATACAAATTCAACGTAATGATTGGAGTAATAAGCTGCATCCACGAATTAAATACCGTGAATTGACCATATTCGGTGGTCGATAAGATTCTCGTGAAGATTGGCGTTGTGATAAAGGAAATTCCTCTTTGCAAAAAGGAACATATAAGAAAAACGAAGGACGCTTTGACCTGTACAGGCCAGTTTTTGTATATTTGAACAATTTTCTTCAAACCAATAGTACCTCAGCATTTTTTAAACGCAATCACTGCTCAATAATTTTTCCAAGTTGGTGATATGATCTTCATAATATCTATTTATCTCACGGTTCCGGTCTTGAAGGCAATCTATGACCTCATCGCGATTCTTCAGCATTTCCAGCATTTTAGGTACAATAAGATTCGGTGCCTCTTTTAAGTCTATCAACCACTTTTCCGAGCCATAAACATATTTGCACATACCCACACTTTTTTGACTGTAAGAAAGAAAAATCACAGGTATATTTTCATCAATTGCGTTTACTGCACAGTGCATTCTGGCAGAAATAACGAGATAGCACTCCTTTAATTGTGGTTTGAGTCCTAAAAATCCCCCTCTCCAATCTGCAAAGTGAATATGCTGCTGTGTTTCTGGCTTTGTTAAAGCCTCTAATTTATGCAGGAAAGATTCGTCATTGTCCATCTCATCTGCGGAAATCACATGCGGTATCAGCAGAATATCTTTATGCGTAGATTCAAAGACAGAATCGAGCATCTTCGCGTAGTTCACATAAGTTTCTTCGCTGTGTTTTCCATATATTTCCTTTAGGGAAAGCGGCGACAAATTTATACCAATATATTTCGGCTGCAGAGGCGTTCTGTCTAAGATCTTGACTTGAAAAGCCGGATCCGGGAAGAAGCAGGTGTTCCGCAACCCGAGACTATTTAGATAGTTAACAGATTCTTCTTCTCTACAAATTATCATCTTATAGCGGGAAAGATTTTTCTTGTAGTAATCGATAGCTTTCTTGTAATTTCCGAATGGTCCGACAGATGCACCGTACACTACAACATCTTTTCCTGCATCAATTGCACGGTCACAAAATTCTACCAACGAATTATAATAGGGATATGTATTTTGCGCACGGAGATATTTGGGAATCGTATAGATGTCTCCGCCAATAGAAAATATCATATCTACACTGCCAATAACGCTGTCATAATCAAAGTAGAATCCACAGCGTTCCGAATTCAGCTTGACCTTGATTTTATGCTGCACTTTGTCCAAAAATGTTGCCTTTAGTTCAATTGGGCGGATTTCCAGATTCAAATCTTGCAGTGCTTTTTTATCGTAATCGTAGCTGTATGTAAAATAAACGATTTGTGCTTCTGGGTATAATCTCTGAATCAACTGACAGGCTCCGCGAACAATTGCTTCGCAGCCAAAATTGTATACGCCTAATATACCGTATAAACCGATTCTCATAGTGTTTCTTACAAATCCTTTACTAAAATATCCGCAATCCGCTCACAGGCGTGTCCATCACCATAGGGGTTGCTTGCCTTACTCATAGCATCATACTCTGTCTTGTCAGACAGCAACCGGCTAAATTCACGATAAATGGTTTCTTCCCCTGTGCCAACCAGCTTCAATGTGCCTGCGGCAATGCCCTCCGGACGTTCGGTGGTGTCACGCATAACCAGCACCGGTTTACCCAGCGAAGGTGCTTCCTCCTGAATGCCACCAGAATCTGTCAGAATCAGATAACTGCGGCTCAAGAAGTTGTGGAAGTCCAGCACATCCAGCGGCTCAATAATATGGATTCGATCATCATCGCCCAAATACTCGTTTGCAATCTCACGCACCACCGGGTTCATGTGAATGGGATAAATTGCCTTCACGTCCGGATGCTCGTCCATCACGCGGCGAATTGCCTTAAACATATGCCGCATCGGCTCACCCAAATTCTCCCTGCGGTGGGCTGTAATCATAATCAAACGGCTGCCATTGGCCCAATCCAGCTCAGGATGAGTGTAGTCTGCACGCACCGTGGTTTTTAGGGCATCAATGGCAGTATTGCCGGTTACATAAATGCTCTCCGAATTCTTGCCTTCCTTCAGCAGGTTCTGCTTAGAGAGCTCAGTGGGAGCGAAATTATACTGGCTGATGATCGAAACCGCCTGTCGGTTGAACTCTTCCGGATAGGGGCTGTAAATATTATAAGTACGCAGACCTGCCTCCACATGACCTACAGAAATTTGTAAATAGAAGCAAGCCAGTGCCGTCACAAAGGTCGTGGATGTATCACCATGCACTAGTACGACGTCCGGCTTTACCTCTTCTAGAACGGTTTTGATGCGCTCAAGAATATTGACCGTCACATCAAACAAGGTTTGCTTGTCCTTCATGATAGACAAATCATAATCGGGCACAACTGAAAACGCTTCCAACACCTGATCCAGCATCTGCCGGTGCTGACCCGTCACGCAGACAATCGTTTCAATATTTCTCCGTTTTTTTAATTCATTGACCAATGGACACATTTTTATGGCTTCCGGACGTGTGCCGAAAACTAGCATTACTTTTTTCATATCTCAAGCAACTCCTTATAAATTCTGTTCATAATATTCTGATTGTCCGTCTGTTTATAAAATTTCAAAGCATTCTCACGATATTTATCATAGCTGCTCAAAATTTTGTCAAGACCATTTTTAACTTCTGCAACATCAGAGAAATCGACACACTCTGCCGCACCAGCTGCACCTACGGTTTCTGTCAGACCGATATTGTCCGATGTCAACATCGGCATTCCAAATTTTGCATACTCGTAGATTTTATTGGGCGCACAAAAAACATTATTCAGATTCGAATAATCATAATTTGCAATACCAATATGCGCGTGTCGTGTAACAAGCATGTGTTGCGGGCTAGGCACAAAGCCAAGATAAACCGTTCGATGATATATTTCTTTTACCTCATCCACAAGCTGTATATCGCCTTTTCCCATAATCCAGAAAACAACATCCGGATCATCAATTATTGCTAAGGCTCGAGCAATATTTGCAAGTGGTCTATCTCGGCCAATAATTCCTTGATATAATACAATTCTACTGTTTCTATACTTCTGTATTGTTTCAAGGGTACTTGTATCAATATTGTCAGTGGCGCTTTCTTTGCTATTTTTATCAGAAAGCTCGTATGCTTTGTTGGGCATGACAGCAGGAGTTGTTTTTAATTTATACCTGCTCTTCATAATTGCTGCACGATGACGCTCGCAACAAATGACAAGAGATGCTTTCGGCAATATTTGCATCAAAAGCAAATCAATCCACTTTTGGTCGTCATACAATTCCAAAACAGATGCTACAAACCTTCTGCCATTTAAGATACTTCCAAGCGTCATGAACGATTCGCAATTCCCAAACCAAAGGATTGAAGATTGCGGAAGCTCTTTGATTATTCTTGTTACCTCAAATTTATAGGAGAAGATTTTATTGACCGATTGTATTTTAGAGTTTTTCAAACTATCAGATTCAAGCAAATGATGTTCAATGTTTCTTGAATCAAGCAGTCTATCAATATACACTGAATTAATTCCATGATACACTACTAAGTCCGCTCCGATATCATTCAACATTAAAATCTGTGCTAAACATGGGGGATAAAATTGAAATCCTTTTTTCAAAAAATAAAGTATCTTCATTCTTACTTTTTCCTCATAAATACGCTTACTGCCAAAAGAAGCGATATGGAATAATACCTTGTCCATTTGAAATAACGAGCAGGAACTGATAAGCGCGTATTCCTAAATTAAACAAAGCCTTTGCAATCTTTCGATTATCTTTTGATAACGAATTAATTACATTCGTATCAAAACAATCATTGCCGACATTGTAAAATAATAAATCAATCGCATTTGCTCATTTAACACGTTGCACAAATCCTGGTGATTCTTTTTTGAGGTCTTTCAGTAATACTTGGTTGCATGTTTTCTCACTCTCCTTTTAGATACTTTTTCTTCCAAATTTTAAACATTACATATCCCGCCGGCAAAAGAAGCAACATTTCCATTTGCCTCCCGCTTTTCCGTGCAATTTCAATCACTTTCTCATTTGCCGAAAGGCCATATATCCAAAAAAGAAGCATCGTTTTTAACTTCACTGACAAGCAAACGTTTGGATTCCTCAAGTATTGCTTTGCATCGATCATAGCCCCCTGCGGATTTTTCATCCGTAAGCTCCTAGCGCTTTTGGTCAGCCCATCGTCTAAATAATCAAAAATATAAATTGGTTTATTAATATAAACCGTTTTATATCCATCTTTCGCCATCTGATTCCAAAGCCAACTTTCCAGCATAAATCTCTCGCCTTGAATCTCAGGAAAATTATATTTTTTAAAGATATCCGCTCTAACAATCTCCGCACAATCGCCAGTGATATGTTTGTTTATTCTATACGACACATAATCGGATGTCGTACAGGTAATTGGTTTTCGCTCTATTTCATTACTCTGTCGTGCTGTGGTTTTTAAAAAACTCCAGCACACTATTTCTTCATTTTCTTTTTCGCAATTATACCACTTTAAAATGGTTGAAATTGCATCCGTTGTTAAGGTATCATCGCTATCCACTATAAAAACAAGTTCTCCACGAATGAATGGATGCGAATAATTTAATGCTGTATGTTTTCCTCCATTTTTCTTTTTTTCATAATGTATAGGAAAACTAGAGTCCTCATTAAACTTTTCAACCACTGAAGCAGTTTCATCTATGCTTCCATCATCGATAATCATCCATTCAAAATCTTTTTCAGTTTGCATTTTCAAACTCTCAAATAATTGGGGTAACAAACTCGCTCGATTATATGTTGGAGTTAATACAGTTACTGTTGGTGTTCGCATAATGTCATTCCTTTGTTCCTCTCAAATCTTAACAATGCTAAAGAAATATGTCATATATCTAGCCACAGTATATCCGCAAATAAGCAGCACACCCATCTTAACAATCAACTGTATACCAGCTTTCCCTTTCCAGTAATCATTGTTGTACAACAATGATCCTAACATTGGAGCCAGAGGTCCAAACAGATACGCCGGTCGCAGTACTAGGTCATAGTTTCCAAAATTTCCAATAATATACATTCCGTACAATGCTATGAAGTTATACATTCTTGTACTTCTGCCGCTATTAAGAGATGAAAGATATTTTCCATATTGTTTCACTAATAAAAAAGCAAAGAGAAGTATAAGGATAATATCTGTTGTCAGAAAATACTGTGCCGAACGAAATTGCCCATCTGAAGAATATATGAGGTAACTTTTTGCCATGCTGGACAAATATGGAAGACTCATCTTAGACAATGATCTTGATACCGCTCCCAATGCAAAAGAGCCCAAAAAGACAACTCCGATGCTCCTATAACTAAGCTTAGCTTTTGATAGTAACACAAAGGGGACAGATATTAAAATAGATGTATGAATCGTTGCGGCAATAACACCCAACGCTAAAAACAGGAACACGCTTTCTCTTCTGTAAAGATACTGATAGATTGCCAGTCCCATAATACACATTGCCACGCCATTTCTTACGCCGCACATCACGAAGTAGTACGGAAGAAAAGCAAAGCATATCAACATTGACAGAGCATAATACCTTCTGTTTACGGATTCTTGCGTAGTCCAGTCCCTAAGAATATAGAAGCAAATTAAATAGCTGGTCAGCGTTGCGAGTAGCGGAAGAATATGCTCACTTACATCAAGTTTTGCAATTAGGTAACATACCGCGTTAAAAACATACAGTCCACCATACCCAAAGGAGCGGTGAAACACATAATCCGAAAAGGTGATATTGGTATTTCTTATCATTCTAATCCGCTGAAAATGTCTTTCAACATCCAATCCGGTTCCTGTTGGATCAAATAAAAGCGCAATAATCGCCAAAGCACCTGCCATGAATCCCCATATAATCTTGTCCTGACGTTCGTTCGCACCATGCCTATTCAGCACTAAAACACAGCCAACAAACATAGCAATATAGGCTATCGCTAAAATCACCATTTATTTTCCCTACTCCATATATATTCCTTGGTATTGCCGTGCCATTTTCACAGCCGACAGTTCCTTCTCCTGAAATGCCCTGATCTCGGCCTTATTTGTCTTTCTTTCTCTCAGTGCCTTCAGTTTTATCTCAAAATCATCCTGTGAGAACGTCTCACCCAGATAAACGTCTTGTCCCATCTCCACGACTTCACGGTGCGAAGGAATATCTGATAGGAACAGCCCCAGCCCGCAGGACAACGCTTCCAGCACCGAAATCGAAAATCCCTCAGATTTGGAGGCGGACACATATACATCGCTAATGTTCATGTATGCAATCGGATCAGTCTGAAATCCCAGCATCCGCACATGGTCATCCGCTTTTGCCTTGCACTCTGCTTCTTTTTCACCTTTGCCCAAAACAAGCAGATACTCGTCGCCTTCGTGATATTGCACAAAATTATCGATTAGCCAGACAATGTTCTTTCTGGAATTCAACACACCCGCATAGAGAAATACGCAGGCATCTTCTGGCACATCAACTTCGGCTCTGGTTATAACGGAATGAGCCTGCACCGGCTTGATACCGTTGCGAATAAACGATGCGTTCGGCAAACGCCGTTTCATCACATCATAAACAGATCTCGAGCAGCACACACACACGTCCAGTTTTTTCAGAGCTGCCAAGTGCAACGCAATGAAGATGCGGCTTTTGGCATAGCCATAGGAATCAAGATAGTCCTCATACATATTATTATGGATCGTCGTAATGCGCTTTGCTGCTGTGTGCAGACGCGAGGAAAGTACATCCGGAATGATTCCATGGGTGTGTAAAATGTCAAAATGACCTTTATCAACAATATCCGAGAATTCCTTGCTTTGCCCAAGCAGACATTTCATACGACTCAGCGTACTGCACTCATAAACAGTCACACCGTTATTCCGCAGAGCCGAAACGACCTCCGCATTGTTGCCTTCAAACAAGGTGATCAGGGAAATATCATATTCTGATCTGTCCAAATTGTTGATAAGATTCAAAACCACACTGCTGGGGCCGTTTTTTACAATATAATTGATAACATAGGCTACTCTTTTCACCGCAGAATAATCCTCCAGCTCAAATCATCCGATTTCCACCTATTTAGAACGAAAATCTGATTCGTGACGACATAAATGTTCCATTTAATACCTGATAGAGTTCATAGACGTAGGTTCCAGAAGGAAGATCATCCGGAAATTGCATTGCAAAGTTCCCATTCGTGTCCGACCAGTATATTCCACCTGAAATTTCATTCATATTTTCATCGTAAAGTTTGCCTCCATGTCCAACGATGGATGCCTCTTCTTCGCTCAACGGCCATGTGTAATGGAATTTTCCGGAGAGCCCCTTTGTGAAATCGATCAGGACCGTTCGTTCTGGATTTTCCGGATCCGGAAATTCATAGTGAAATCCATCCTGAAAGACCTCGGCTGAATCGATTTGAATATCAAGCGTTGCCAGAGCAGGATCAGAACTGCCGGGAACGCCCTTATCCGGTTCTCGATAGTACAGATGAACCTGTGTATGCTTCGGCACGATGGAGCCTTCCTCTTTGTCCATGCTGTCAATGATTTGAGAATCTATTGCGGTTGTGTCAGATGAAGGCAAATTCCATCTGAGTTCTGCTTTCTCGAGTTCACTGGTTGCACTTTTGTAGGTACTACCGATGATACCTGTCGGAATCATCGTGTATTTTTGCATTGCATAGTGGTTTACAACAAGAAAAATGCACAGCACAGTGGATAGAACAACTAGAATACGATGTCCTTTGCGTTTTCCGTGATTCGTTGCTTCGATTAGAATGGGAACTATGATTGCAAGTGCGGGCATGATATTTCCCATTTCGCTGGACAGTGAGTAGCAAGTCTTCAACATCGGACATCCTCCCTCTTTACTTTCTCAGCACTTTCTCAAACATAAACTTCCGCAGCCAGTTCGGAGCCAACGCAGATCCGCTACGAATCACGCAGCTCTTCATGTACTGGCCATTTCCAATAAACCCGCTGTCCTTCATGAACTTGAATAGCTTTGCCTGGGTTTTAGCATACTTCCAGCCTGCGCGCCTTAAGTACATTTCAGAACCAGCCCGCATATGGAGCAGCGGCTCCTGAATGTTGTAGCCCTGATATCCGGCCATCAGCATCCGCAGCCAAAGGTAATAGTCCTCCAGCAGATAAAAGTCCTGATACGAACCAGCTGCCTCGACCGCCGTTTTCTTGTACATCACGCAGGGGTGATTGAACGGGTTGCGCTTCTTCGCAAACTCCACGATTTCCGCATTGGTTTCTGGCGGAACGCGCCTCGTATCTACAGCCGCCGGGTCTGTCGTAAATTCCTCCACGACACCGGAGCAAATACTCACTTCCGGGTGCGTGTTGAACACATTGATCTGTTTCTCACACCGATTTGGATAAGCAATATCATCGCTATCCATCCGGGCGACCAGTTCATTCTTGCAGTGCTTGATGCCCTCGTTCAAAGCATTGCCGAGGCCGCAGTTCTTTGCCAGCCGAACAACGTTCAGAGTGTTGCCCATCTCCTGCTTCTTTGTTGCAATCACGGCATCCAGCTCCGGATTCAGAGGTCCATCGCACACCAACACAAAATCGTTTGTTGGAACCGTCTGCACCTGAATGCTTTCGATTGCCTGTCTCAAATATTCCGGCTCTTCTTTGTGATAAACAGCCATTAAAACGCTGTAATTCCGCATCACTTTGTCTCCTGCCCCATCGCCGTAGTTGCGCCTTCTGCCACACCTTCAGTACTCTCCGGCATGAACAAAATTTTCACGGTTGCCAGCATAATCTTCAAATCCTCGATCAGACTGGGATGCGCAATGTACATCAGATCCATCTGCAGCTTATCGTAGGGGGTGGTATTGTATTTGCCATACACCTGTGCATAACCGGTCAAACCAGCCTTTGCCTGCAGGCGCAGCGCAAACTCCGGCATCTCCTCGCAGTACTGTGCGGCGATCTCCGGGCGCTCCGGACGAGGGCCCACAACAGACAAATCACCCTTCAGGATGTTCAGCAACTGAGGCAGTTCGTCCAGACGGCAGGCGCGGATAATGTGACCGACCTTTGTAATACGGTCATCCTTGTCGCCAGTAGAAAGACGTGCCACACCGTCCTTTTCTGCATCTACGCGCATGGAGCGGAACTTCAAGATTTCGAACTGCTTGCCATCCTTGGTCAGGCGCACCTGCTTGTAGAAGGCGGGGCCACCATCGGATTTGACTGCAATGGCTGTGATCAAGAGCAGCGGGCTCAGGATGATCAGTGCCAGCAGTGAGATCACAATGTCCATTGCGCGCTTGATGAACAAGAATTCCGGGCTTGCCATGTAACGACCGACGCGCAGCATCGGCAGATGGAACATATGCATGGGCCACGCGCCGCTCATGATAACGTCACCAACACGGGGAATGACGAACATATTGATGCCCTTCCCTACGCAGTGCTTCAGGATAATGTTTCGTTCATGGCTGTGAACACCACTGACAAAAACAGTCTCCATGCCGTCCAGAATGCTCAGGTCTGCCAAGCACTCCGACACGCTCAAGGTGACCTGCACGTCGTATTTCTGGCTCAGACCGTACTCGTTGATGAGCTTTTCCATACCATGACGCACATCGTAGACGACTGCGGTCTTCTGCGGCGGGAAGGTCGTGTAATACCATTTATGTGCGCAGGATGCCCAGATTGCAGCCATCACCAGTTGCCCCACAATTGCCGCAATACCCGGCAACAGGTTGCAGAGCTTTGCGGACATCAGGCAGATCACGATGTACAAAATACCATCGGTTGCCATAGCGCCAAGTATCTGGCCGTACACCAGTTCTGAGACCCGCTGCATCGACATCCAGAACGCATCGTAGATTTTACCGAGTACAATGTACAGGATAAAAAACAGGCCTAAAATCGCAAAATGACCCTCCCATGCCAGATTTGCATAGGTCTGGTGCGAGTAGTACAGGAACCAGCAGCCCGCAAACGGCAGCTCGATCATCAGAACATTCAGGATCTTCACGACCCTCAACATCACATCATGCTGAATCTTTGACATAATCCTCTCCAATAACTCCTTTAGATTTTCTTTTTACGACTCACGTAACTTCTCCGACCCAAATTGCAGCAAGTGCTTTGGATCGCGCTATCAACTACACAAACCGATATCTTCCCCCGTTTTGTGGTTAGCTGAAACATTCAGTTTTTCGCTTTCCCTATGAGGTCCTTGTGCCAACTCCAACCGGCGCGGTCTCGAGTCCGCTTTCTCCCACCGCATCCCGATCTCATCCAGCTTTGCAATCCGTTCCTCTGTCAGAACAGCGCAGCTTTTTTCAGGATTCTGGCGGGTGTACCGCTGCCGCTTGACCCAATTTCCGAGGTTGTAACCGCCCGGTGATACATAATCGGCAGGGACGTTCAGATTGCCGTGGGCATCAAAGTAGCGCTTCGCTTCCTGATACCCTTCGTTCCACTGGCGGTCATTGCGGTTGCCCCAGTACATCCCAATCCTGTTGAGCCGCTCGACCTGTTCGTCCGTCAGCTTTCCTTTCGGGTACGCCCATTGCTGGCTTGCGACCCATTGTCCCAGCCGTTCACCAGCCGCTGTCACATAGGAACGCGGGATATTCAGGTTTCCGTTTTCCTCGTAGTAGGCTGCTGCCAGTGCATAAGCCTTTTCCCACTTGGCATCGAAAATGTTCCACACCATGCCGATCTCATCAAGTTGCGCGATGCGTTCTTCCTTCAAGCGACCGTTCAGCTTTTGCTGCCGGGTCTTGATGATCCACTGTCCCAGTGGGTAACCGTCTGGGTCGGTGTATTTGCCGGGCACCATCAGGTTCCCGTAGGTATCGTGGTATTTTTTGGCAACCTCAAATCCGTGCTGCCACGCAATTTCCTTCCGGTTTCCCCAGACCATCCCGATGCTGTCCAGCCGCGCGATCTGCTGCTCAGTCAGGTTGCCTTGGATCTGTCCCTCGCGCACACGGCGCTGGGTCACCAACCACACCCCAAGGCTCAGACCTCCGGGCGTGGTATACAGTTTCGGAACGTTCAGGTTGCCATGCTCTGCATAGTAGATGCTCGCCTCAGAGAAATAGTGCTCCCAGCCAGAAGAAAGGCTCGCCTGCAGCTGCTCGAACAGCACCCGGCAGTCGTGCACCTGCTCGATGACCTCAAAACGCTCGGTGACGATTTTATCGCCCTCGCCGTTGGCATACAGACGATGGACTGCTTCCTGCATCTCGCTTTGCAGACCGGAAATGCTGGTCAAGCCCTCAAAGTTGTTGACCACATCGAGAATCAACGGGGCTGCGGTATCTCCGGCGGTCAGGGCACGGCCGATTTGCTGCTTGTAGATGATGGGAGAGATGGTAGGTCGGAACAGGATGACCCCGGAAATGCCTTCCACATGGACACCCTCATTGAGCATATCAATGCAGAACAGCAGCTTGAGCTTGTCACTGGTGTCTGTCTTGAAGTCCGCAAAAGCTTTGTCAGTGTTCGGATCATCCGAGTAGGCTTCATACACTACCACATCCGGGTTGACCCTTGCGAACCACTCCGGCACATGGGACACCATCTCGTCCATGTGCTCCTTGTTGGCGCAGAACACAATGTACTTGCCAGCCTTATTCGTGATATGATGTGCAAAGACCCTATCCAGACCATCCGCTTGTTCCAAAGCGCGGCGCAGGGCGTCCAGATATTTCTGGTTCACATCCTGAATGCCCGGTGCCCGCAGGTTATCCACCCGTGCCTGATACTTTGCAAGGGCTTTCTGATACTGATAAACTGTGGTCACATACTTCGGAGCAGGCAAAATGCCCCTGACGACTGCTTCGCCAAGGGTCATGTTGCTCGCAACACGGCTATCGAAAAGTTCTTCAGCCATGTCACGGTTATTATCCAGATATCGAATGTTTGTTGCCGTCAGCCCCAGAAGCTTTGCATCCGGGCATAACTTTAATAAAGCCACCGTGCTTTCGCCCCAACATTCCGCACCG
>ULVW01028334.1_pt1 | contig 18427 bp, 10 predicted proteins | sample 1959801 | NCBI WGS metagenome assembly ULVW01 (sample SAMEA4835796, study PRJEB28245) | human gut metagenome | biome: gut microbiome; material: fecal sample | place: Denmark | collected 2008
TATTTGTCAATATATTATATTTGAATAGCTTTAAAATATATTTCAGTGGATTAGGAATGAAATAGAGATGGGGGATTTTTGCGTAAAAAAACAGCCGGACAATAGATTTACAAAAAGGGGATGTCCCCTGTTACTGGACAAGCCAGTAAAGCGGGGACTGGGGATTGAGGCTCTATTGTCAGACTGTTGTGGTTATTGTCACCTATTTATTATCTGATTATGATTTAACTATTTGCTGTCTGTTTATGGTGGACGATAGATATTTATTATTTATCGTCTATTTCTTCTAGTTCCAGTTCTTCAGACTCATTGTATTCTTCGGGGAGATCTTTTGTGGTTGATGACTGATATGGGACGGCATCATCAGATACTTCTTCATCTATATCTTCTTCTAAGTCATCATATAAGATATCTTCTTCATCATCTTCAAGTTCCATATCGTCTAAGTCTTCCTCGTCTATATCTTCGTCTTCGTAGCCGTCCATTGCTCCTACGAAGGCTTTTTTGCTCTTTGAAAGCTTAATGCTTAAGGCTATAACTACAACTATTAATGCTATTATTACAACAGCAAGGACTGCTAATATAACGAATATATAACTGCTGACTGTATTAAATGCCTTATCACTGTCAGCTGTCTTTGTGTTGGTGTTGATTACCTGTTCATCTGCCATATTGTAACCGGCGTAGCCTTGTATTGTGCCATCATTGACATTGTATCTGAACCAGCCTGTTTCTCCTGTAGAGCTTACGCCGTAGAATAATGCGTAGTTGCCTGTTCTGTCAAGAAGGGCATCGACTTCTTTGCCATTGATTACTGTTCTTCCAACATCATAGCCTTCTGGAAGTTCCATAGAAGCTTCATCTATGGCAAGTATGCAGTATGTAAATTGTGGCTGGCTTACTTCTACGAATTGTGAAAATGTCTTTCTCACCGAATCGTATACATAATAACCGCTCTCACCTTTGCCATCTGTACTTTCAAGATAGACAATTGTTACTCCTGTATCAATTCCAACACCTGCTGATACCTTTGTTCCATTATAATCATACTCTGTTGGAGTATAGCCATCTGGAAGTGGGTGTTCATCATTAGCAGATACAATCTTATATTCAGCATTATCTACTGTAATATTCGGCTCTTGTATTGCTTCACTGTTAGGATCCTGCACATCAGGAATATCATTATTATTGTCTGTTGATCCATTAGATGAGTCCGAACCTGTTGCCTGATTATTTTCATTAGAAGCTGAATTAGTTTCCTTGGTTGTCTTTATTGTATAAGTTCTTTTACTGCCATTTTCTGCTGTTACAGTAATTGTTGTTGTGTTAAATCCTGGATCCATTCTCTTGCCAGATACGCTTACAGTTGCCTTTGAATCATTAGGAACTGCACTTACTGTAAGGCTTGCACAGTCAGCACCAACAGATGTTGTATAAGTAGTTACATCTGGTGAAAATGCTGGAGATAACACACCAGGACTTATCTGTAATGAACTTAATGTATTATCTGATGAATATGAAGCTGGTGCAGAAGCTGTAACTGAACCTGACGATTTGGATATACTGCACGCCTGCATATCTATATCAATAACCTTGGAATCACCTATAACATTAAGGCTTGAAGTACCAGCTCCGATAATCTTAAATGTTATTGTCTTTGACTGGCTGCTTGCTGTACTTTCGTCCATAAAGCTGACCATCGCAGTTCCCGAATTACTTGAGCTTCCGCTTAATGCTAATATTGATGGGTCATAGGATACATATATTGTAGCTCCGCCTATTCCGCTCGATGCACTGATTGACACATCTATGGATACTGTATCGCCTACCGTACCACTTGCTGAACCAATTGATACTCTTGCTGTTCCTGCCGCTAATATATCTGTCTTATTCACAAAAGCCATTACAGCACACATACATATAATAAGCAGTGCTGAAATTATCTTTTTAACCTTATTCATATATGTCCTCTCTTCTTGCAGTCACTACTGCTGGATATATCCTATATTTAATATGTGTCTTTTAATAGCAACGAAATCATACAAATCTATAACTCCGTCCCTGTTAATATCCGCAGCCTCTTTATAACTGCCCTGTGGCTGTCCAATTCCAAGAACTGCTCTCTTAATAGCAACGAAATCATATAAATCTATAACTCCGTCACCATTAACATCTCCATATATAACTATAGAATATTCATCATATACACTTCCGTCTGCCTTGTATACAACTAACTTATCACCAGTAACTACTGTGTCGCCTCTCTCGCTTCCGTCATTCTTTAATATTTTTCCATAACAGCCATTGCTGTATGATACATTATCAAGAACACTTGATGCCTGACTTCCGACACCTATCTTAGTCATTATCTTCTTTGATGAATCGACATTATAATCTGTCTTAAAACCATCTGTATTACCACCAGATTGTGCAGACTTTCTTGTTATATTTATTACATATGTCTTTATGTCACCATTTTCAGCCGTTACAGTAATATTGATTACATTATTGCCAACGCTTAAGCTGTGGCTTCCACGTCCGCTTACTGTTGCATTGCCATCTATAAGGCCTGCCGATACATTAACACTTGTAACATCATTTTCTACAATAAGACTGTAATCAGTATTATCAGATGAAAATGTAGGAGTTAATGTATAACCATCTACTGATAATGAACTAAGCCTGTTATTCGCACTCTGGTTGCCATCTGGTATTATACATCTTGACGATGGCATATTATCATATACCGGAATGTTAAATTTAAATGTTGTATTATTAAGCGTGTATGAACTATATGCCTTCTTAGCCCTTGTCGCTTCTGACCTTGGTGCAAGCACATTGGTCATATACTGGTGTGAGAAGTTCTTAACATCAAACTTCTCATAATATATAGTATCCTGACCCTTGTTAATGTACCATTTTCCAAGATTGACAGCACCACCTACAACAGCCCTGTAACGTGAATTCCAAGGCCTCATATTAGAGCTGTCGGTCTGTCTGGCATATTTCAAACCATTCTGGACTGCTGACAGACCGCCGCTTGCATAAGCGTTCTGGCTGTAATAATTATAATAGCCCTCGTATCCGCTTACATTTCCAGATATCTGGTTGCCTCGTCCGTCTGCACCCTGTTCCTGAATAATTCTTGTTGCAAGGTGATATGGGCTTACCTTGGATACTTCACCTGCATACATAAGCAGTGAAGCATAGTCATAGCCGTCAAGATTGTGGCTTGAATTCTCCATAAATGTTCCGCTTATAATATTGCGCACACCGTCTATATTATGTACTGATGAGTCATAAGAAAGACTTTCAAACATAAATATGTATGTATCATCAAGAAAGTTTCTTGGGTCAAGTGCATATTTCACAAGTCCCTCAGATGCCTGAACCCAGCCACCACTGTCAAGCTCTGTATACTCACCTGTATTCCAGTCATAACAGCCATCAGCCGTAGACTTCCACGAAGCATCTGCCGAACTGTATATAAGGCTTCGTCCTAATACATTCTGGGCATTAACCATAGTATCCCAGTCCCTTCCATTATGGTCTGCTACAAATACCCATAATGGATATGCACTGTGAAGTTGCCTTAAGCTTGCCCTGTAGGAAGCCGGGAAATTCTGTGCCTCAAGATAATCTTCAAAATTATTATCTGGTGTATAATCTGACTTTGCTTCCCTGGTAGTATACTCTGATGTTATATATCCTCTTGTGTATTCACCGTTGAGATAAAAACCTATGCTGTACCACTTATATGTCGCACTCGTATTCACTTCTTCGTATATATCGAACTTAAATCCACCATCTACTTTAGTAATTACACTTCCATTAACAGGTGCTGTCCTTATTCTAAGGCTTGTTACATCATAATTAACATAACCTGTAGCAATAATTGTATCATCTGCTTTAGCGGTAAATGTATACGAAAATCCTGTCACCATACATACAAGAATGACTGCCATAAGTACTATGGCTACTGCTTTTTTTATAATCTCTCTGTAGCTTACGTTCATCTAATCACCTTGTTCCTTATTAAATCTGCAATTTAGTTGTTCTTTCCAAACTCAGATAACTTAAGTCCCTCATTACGTTCAAGCACCATATTAACTGACCAGCTGTTAGCAAATACCAATAACGGATTGCCCTTAAGGTCTTTAATCTTCTTCATATCAGAAGTACCGACAATTCTGTTCACATCAACTTCTTCTGGATTTTCAATCCATCTGATATGTTCATATGGAAGCGGCTCTAACTTTATATCTACATTGTACTCATTCTTAAGTCTGTATTCAAGAACTTCAAACTGAAGTACACCGACAACACCGACAATAATTTCTTCCATTCCAGTGTTATATTCCTGAAATATCTGAATAGCACCTTCCTGTGCAATCTGGCTTATTCCCTTAATGAACTGCTTACGCTTCATTGTATCAATCTGTCTTACTCTTGCAAAATGTTCCGGTGCGAATGTAGGAATTCCATCAAACTGGAACTTCTTATTAGAAGTACATATAGTATCACCTATTGAGAATATACCCGGATCGAATACACCTATTATATCTCCTGCATAAGCTTCTTCTACAATGTGTCTTTCCTGTGCCATCATCTGCTGTGGCTGTGAAAGCCTTATCTTCTTGCCACCCTGAACGTGGTTAGCTTCCATACCGGCAGTGAACTTTCCTGAACATATACGCATAAATGCAATTCTATCTCTATGTGCCTTATTCATATTAGCCTGTATCTTAAATACAAAAGCAGAGAAATCTTCCTTAAATGGGTCTATAAGACCTACTGACGAATTACGTGGAAGTGGTGATGTAGTCATATCAAGGAAATGCTGTAAAAATGTCTCTACACCAAAGTTAGTAAGTGCTGAACCAAAGAATACAGGTGTTAAATCTCCTGCCTGAACCTTGGCAAGATCAAATTCTGCACTTGCACCATCTAAGAGTTCCACATCTTCTTCAAGCTTAGCCCAGTAATCATCACCAATCTCTGCCTTAAGCTCATCATCATCTATTGATATATTCTTAGTATCTACTTCCTTCTGTCCATTCATTGCCGCCTTAAAGAGTGATACCTCTTTCTGCTTTCTGTCATATACACCCTTAAATGCCTTACCACAGCCTATAGGCCAGTTGATAGGACAAGTAGCAATTCCAAGTACATTTTCTATCTCATCAAGAAGCTCGAATGGGTCGTTGGCTTCTCTATCCATTTTATTAATAAATGTAAAGATTGGAATATGTCTCATAACACATACTTTAAAAAGCTTAATAGTCTGTTTCTCAACACCCTTTGAAGCATCTATAACCATTACGGCTGAGTCAGCAGCCATAAGAGTTCTATAAGTATCCTCTGAGAAATCTTCGTGTCCAGGTGTATCAAGAATATTAATGCAATATCCATCATAATTAAACTGAAGTACTGAAGATGTTACAGAGATACCTCTTTCCTTCTCAATCTCCATCCAGTCTGATACTGCGTGTTTCGCTGTCTTCTTACCCTTTACAGAACCAGCAAGATTAATAGCACCACCATATAACAAGAACTTCTCAGTAAGTGTTGTCTTACCAGCATCCGGGTGGGATATGATTGCAAATGTCCTTCTTTTCTTAATTTCACTTGTAATATCTGACATAATTTCTCCATTTCTTAAATCATTTTACACTTTAACTAATCTAGTATATAGTATCCATCAATTTAATTCAACTACTTAGTGCCGGACTATTTTATAAACTACTCAGTTTATTCTATTACCTATTCCAGATAATTACTCTACAGTTAAGCTTCTTCCCAGTGCAAAGGAATATATTACTTTTTCTTTAACCTTTAAGCCTGTTATCTGTGACAGTGCCATAGCATAGTAATCAAGCTGGATAGAATATCTTCTTCTAAGCTCGTCCTCTCCTGCCCTGCCTCTTAACACCCGGTCAGTCTTATAATCAACTATAACAAGCTGTCCGTCCTCAATAAAATACAGGTCAATGACCCCCTGTACAAGCTGTCTGTCATATTCAAATACAAATGGCTGTTCCCTTTTCACCCCGCCGTAAGCATATGCACGCTTAATTCTTTCACCTATTGATGAGCCTGCAAACGTATCTATATCCTTAAGCTTTATGCATTCAGCTTGTTTTAATGACAGCTTTTCTTCTCTTACCATTCTGTCAATTTCATTCTTTATATCCTCAGTGCTTCCGGCTTTTGAATAATTCAGACATTCCATAACCCTGTGGTATGCCGTTCCACGTTCATTACTTACAAGCTCTTTTTCTTCACTGCTTATAAACTTAGGAACTGTTGGAATATATTCGTCTGCAGCTTCAGATTCTGTCCCGCCGTCTGCTTCTTTAACACCGCCAGCCGCTTCTTTAATTCTTTCTGCCTCCATAATGCCCACAGCCTTTTTGATACTGTCTGCCGCAAAAGCATTTTGCTCGTAATCTGCTTCATTCTGCATTTTCTTTAACTCACTGACAGTTACTTTTACTTTTCTGTCTGCATCAGGGTCTTTAATATATGGCGGAAGCTCCTTTAAAGGCGAAGTTCCATAGGCTGTTTTTTCGCCTACCTGACTTTCATCTGTTGCTTGGCTTCCGGCCTGGTCTATGTCCGATTTATTCAATAAAGAATTAATTTCTTCCACACCAATAAGCTTTATATTGAATTCTCCTTTATTGTATTCCTTTCCAGTAAGTACAACTGGAATTACCATATCTGCGAACTTGTCTATCTTCTCGCAGTCAGCATAAGAATATATTCCAGACATTCTAATCTCATCAGCAATTGAATTCCAGCCTGTCATTGCCTTGTCTGTGTCAGTGACATTTCCCATCATAATAAGCTTTTCCCTTGCTCGTGTCATTGCAACATACAGAACTCTTTCTTCCTCGGATATTCCATCTCTTACAATCTTTCTTGCAATCGCCCCTTTTATAATAGTAGATGTCTTGGTCTTGCGGTCAAGATTAACATAATCAGCACCTATGCCCAGCTCTTTATCAATAACAATCCTGCTTCTTGCATCCATTTTATTAATCTGCTTGTTAAGTCCGGCTACAATTACAACCGGAAACTCAAGACCCTTGCTCTTATGTATGCTCATTACCCTTACAGAGTCGCCGTTATCCCCCATACCCTGTGAGTCGGTTATATCTATGTCGTATTTCTGCAATCTTTCTATATATCTTAAGAAATTAAAAAGTCCGCTATAGCTTGTTCCCTCAAATGAAGATGCCCTGTCCAGAAGCACATCTATATTAGATTGTCTTTTAGCTCCTGCCGGCATAGTTCCTGCGTAATCATAATAACCTGTGTTGTATACAATCTCCCACAGCAAATCATAGATAGTCATTATTCTGGATTTATCTCTTAAGGCATTAAGCTTATCAATAAATGCACTGCATTTCTTATAATCGCAATCCTCGTCCTCATTCTCTGCTATGCTCTTCATCTGCCTGATAAGAAACTTCTGTGAATATTTCTTTCCTGATATTCTTATCTTGCATAATTCATCTTCCGTAAAACCTCCAAAGTATGACAGAAGCACAGAAGCCATAGGTATATCCTGCAATGGATTGTCTATGCAGGTAAGCAGGCTTATAAGTACCTTTATCTCCCTTAATTTAAAATACTGCTGTGCAGTATCTGCCATAGCCGGCACTCCGCAGTCAAGCAGTTCATTGACAAGCACATCTGCCCAGCCTGTAAGCGTTCTTGTGAGAATAACAATATCACCATATTTTATTCTCCTGTAATCTTCAAGGTCAGCATCATACACGTAATAAGCATTATCTTCTGACATAAGTTCTCTTATTCTTAATGCGGCATATCTTGCCTCTGCCCTTATTCCATCGCCGTCCTCATCACCCGACATATCAACAAGCACAATATCTGTGCTTTTCTCACTGTCCTGCCCGAAGTTTCTTTTATCCTCACACGCTGGATAATCTAACCCACAGTTAAGCTGCTGCCTATCATCATACTGTATGCCGCAGAAATTCTTATTCATAACACGGAAGAACACATCATTGGTACTATCAAGAACATTACTTCTGCTTCGGAAATTCTTCTGTAATTCTATCTTACAAGAACTTATATTCTGCTCACCACCGCCAAATGATGTATCTTCGCAGTCATTATACTGTGCTGTATCTTTGCAGTTATCATTCTGCGATGAATAATTATCATACTTGCTCATAAATAACTCAGGACACGCAAGTCTGAACTTATATATACTCTGCTTAACATCTCCAACCATATATACATTATTGAAATAATCGGACATTCTCTGCCTTGATACAGCAGTAAGTATTTCTTCCTGTAACTGGTTGGAATCCTGATACTCGTCTATTAATATCTCATCAAAGCTCTCTGCAAGTTCATCTGCTGTCCTGGTATACTCAATAATACCAGCATTATTCTTTACAAGAATATCAAGTGCAAGATGTTCCATATCATTAAAATCTATTATTCCACGGTCTTTTTTCTGTTCTGACATTCTTTGTGCAAAATCATTAGCAAGCTTTACCATCATAGCAATCATTGGTGCATTAGCTTTCACATCTTCCATTAATGTATCAATATCTGCTGTGAACACACCACTGATAAGGGAATTAATATATTTCTTGAAATTATTTCTTTCATTCTTGACATATTCTTTTAAATCTTCCCTCGCATCAGGCATTTTCTTATTGCTTAATCTGTCAAATACCGTCTTTCTTATTCTTACCGAAAGTTCATCAAAGTCTGGTGCTTCAAGTATTCTTTTGATATTCATATAATCTGAATTGATTGCATCAAGATATGACACCGGACCGTCTACGTGCTGGCAAAGTTCAATCATATATTCATATTTGCGGCAGTAATCACTCAGCGAATTGATAATGCTTTCATACAGGTCAGCTATCGCCCTGTTGTTAGAATTATCTGGTGCTTCATACATATCAAGCGTTTCCTTATACCATTCAGAAGGCCATGGATTGCTTCGTGCAAGATTATATATTTTCTTAATAAGTTCTTCTATATTATGGTCATTACGTCCTGTTCCATAAGCCTCTACAAGATTAATAAAATCCTCATCTGCCTCTGTATAATAGTCCTCAAGAAGCTCCTGCATTACATCATTCTCAAGAAGTGTAATCTCTCCATTATCTGCCGCCCTGAAACCGGGGTCTAATTCAATCTCTGAAAAATGATTTTTTATTATCCACAGACAGAAACTATCTATTGTTGTTATATGTGCATTGTTAATAAGTGCAATCTGCTTTAAAAGATTGGTATCTGTCTCATTATTGTCAAGCATATCATCAAGCCTGTTTCTTATTCTTGCTTTCATCTCTGCTGCGGCGGCCTTGGTAAATGTAACAACAACAAGTCTGTCTATATCTGTGCTGTTCTCACCTGTAATCATATTGATAATTCGTTCAACAAGAACCGCTGTCTTTCCTGAACCTGCGGCGGCTGACACAAGTATATTCCTGTTCTTAGTATCTATTGCCTTAAGCTGTTCATCAGTCCATTTCTTTGCCATCATTACACCTCTGAATTACTGTCAGTTTCTTTGTTATATTCTTCACTATCGTTATACTTTTCTGTACTGTTATGCTCTTTACTACTGCTGTACGCTTCACCGCTGTTATTCTCATCTATTAATTTCCATATATCTTCTTTGCTTAAATTCGGAAGTCTTCGATAACTTGTACCCGGCATATCTGTGCTAAATCCACACACACTGTTATACTGACAATAAGTACAACTGTTCTCATTACCCTTAATATACGGATTGATATTAATGCTTCCATTAAGTATCTTTCCTGCGTTATTGACATTTTCTTTATCAACATATTCACCAAGCTTATCGAACTCATCAGTTGTCATAACCCTGCTGTATCGCATATCAAGTTCACCAGATTTATTATAACTGACAGGAATATTAACAGATGAACCCTCTGTTGAATCCATCATACTTATAATATTCTTATTAGAATTAACAACGCCTTTCATTCTTAATTCTTTTCTTATAAGTGCCTCGACCTCGTCATCATCTTTCTTCGCCTCAACTATCGGGTCCTGAATATTATAATATAAAAGCCCTGCTGGAATTATATTCTTGTCACCATATTTCTTCTTTTCATATATCATTGCTTCCCTCATATATGTAAGGAGCTGGATTTTCAAGCCATAATATGTCTTTAAAAGATTAAAATCTGACTGTCCTGTCTTGTAATCCACGACTTTGACATATAAATTTTCGTCATCCTCGCACACATCTATACGGTCTATCTTGCCCTTCATATAAAATAGTACATCGTGCGGAAGTTCTTCTATCTGTGTAAGAAATCCCTTCTCAAATGCATCTGGCCTGAATATTCCGTCAGCAAGCTGCTTTCCAATTGCCCACAGTGTCCTGTCAGCGTAATTCTTCATTCTCTGTATAAGATACTCATTACGGCTTGAGTCCTTAAGTATCGTATTGCCATAATTCTCAGCTATTGCATTGATACTCTCTGATACCATCTGGCTTCTTTCCTCATCACTTAAAAGCACGAAGGATTTATTGTTCTGCTTTATATTTTTTGACACATCTTCAATTACAGCGTGAAGAATTGTACCAAAGTCATTAACCGCAAACTGATATTCTTCCCTCTCTTTAAGCCCAAGTCCATACTGGCAGAAATATGCGAACTGGCACGAAGCGAACTGTTCAAATGATGTTACGCTTCCTGTAAGCTCCCTTCCATATAATTCAAGTGCAATTCCCTCTGCAAGCACTTTATTAAGATTGACCTCGCTCCATACAATGTCTGCTTTTGGAATTCGTATATATGCGTGTTCTGCAAATGTATCCTCTCTTGCGTACTCTTTAACAAGCGGAAACATTTTCTTAATCATTCTTATTATGTAAGAAGGAAGAACCGCTTTCATATCCATGCCATTGCGTGCATAAGTTATATAAAGCTTTTCTGATGTCTTTGTCATAATAAGGTATAAATAAAATCTCTGAATAAACACTTTTTCCCTGACTGACATTGATAATGATACGTCCATACCCTTAAGCCTGTCCCTGTCTGTTTCTGAAAGAACGCTTCTGTTGTCGCTTTTTTTTGGAACATACCCATCATTAACGCCCGCAAAGAACATTACCTTTATATTATCAAGTCTTGTTCTCTCAATATCACCTATTACAACGCAGTCGTTAGCCGGAGGTATAAGTCCTATCTTAATCTCCTCCAATCCAGATGCTATAATATGATTGTATTCTTTTAATGTAACCTTCTCACTGCCTAATAATTCAACTATCTTATCTAATAGTTCTATTATCTTCTTATATATCTGTCCATATTCTTCACTATCCACATCTATAGATGACAGCTTCCTTTCACAATCAAGTCCGGCTATGAATTCATATAAAGCCCTGGTAATGGCAGCTACATTTCCATCTGCCTCCTTAATATCTTTGTGAAGAACATCTATTGGAGTAATGACTTCGCGTCTTAATCTGTTAAGAAGTCCAAGGTCTGTATCTTCCCTTCCTGTCCTGAACTTTCTTATCCATTCATTGTTCCACTGCTTCCTGCCCTTTATGCCAACCGCAAGACAATAATTATCAAGAATATCTATCTCATCTCTTGTAAGTTGGGTAAATCCTGTTCTTAGATATCTGAACATACTGTCATAGGCATAATTCTTCTCGATAATATCAAGTACTGCGGTAATCATTTCCACTAAGCAGTTATCTGTTATATGACGTTTCTGGTCTAAGAAAAATGGTATTTCATTCTGGGAAAATATATTAGCGGCAAGCTTTCCATACACACCAATATCACCTGTAACAACCGCTATATCACTGTATCTGTAGCCTGACAGACGTGTAAGCTCAAGTATCTTTCCTGTTATATACTGCAATTCGTCCTTCGGCGTTGTCCCTGCATACAAAGCTATATCATTTACTTCACCATTATAATGCCTGCTTCCAGCCCTGAATATATTCTTTTCAAGAAATGCAAGCTCCTTTGACGACTTAAAACGTGATATATTATCATCATCAATCATCACAGCATTTTCTATATTAATATGCTGTTCATCACATATCTTATACAAATGTGCCACTGTATCCTTAGTCATATAGAAAAGGTTCTCAATGCCCTCATTGACATTAACCTTCTCACTTGTATCTATAGTCAGTGCCACCTTAATATCCGTGCATATATCAAGAAGCAGACCAATAAGCCTGTACTGTACAGGCGTAAAACCAGTAAAGCCATCAAGTGCTATCACACTGTCTTTAAGCTTTTCTGACTCCTGCACTTTCCTGCACAGAAGATCAAGTATCTCCTCTGATGTAATGTAATTATCTTTTATAAAATTCCTAAATCCACTATAAACAACATTAATGTCACTTAATTTCATTCCAAGCAGACTGTTATTATCAACAGTTTTATTAATTTCATCTATCTTATCAACAGTTATATCATACTGTAACATCTCTGATATGACTGATTTCATCTCAGCCACAAATCCGGTATTTGATATATTACCACTAAAGAATCGAAGTTCTTTCTTGTGCTGTTCTAATATTCTTCTTACTATAAGATTCTTTCCTGTATCATCAAGAACCGGATAGTCAGAAGCCCCGACCTCCTCAAATACTCTATAAGCAAGCCTTTCAAAGCTTATGACATCTATATTAAGAATTCCCTTTCGTGGGTGAAGCTCAACTACACGCTTCTGTGTTGCCATAGTGTACTGCTCTGGCACGATAATTATATAATCTGTGTCTGGATTGTTAATCGACTCCTCTATTATTGAACTATATAAATATGTTGACTTGCCAGCACCCGATCCTCCAAGTATAAGTTGTAATGACATAATAATCCTCATTTCCGTGCACATTTTTATTCAATGAAACTCATTTAAGTATACCATATATAAGTTCTATTTATATATGAATGCTCATATATTTTATCAAAATAAATGTGTGTTATATGAGGGGGATATATGAGCGGTTCAACCAGGATTGTGGTAATTCCACTTAAGAAACTGATAATTATGGTATGCGTAATTGCTGCTCTTATTATATTAGCGGCAATATTTATATTTGGCGGAAGCAGTTCAGATGCTGCCAAAAGTACAGGTGTTAATATAAGCACCAGCACTGACACAGTAAAAAAGAATACATCTTGTCCTACATATTCACCAGGTGTATACACTTCCTCAATACTTCTTAATGGTACTCCTATAGATATTCAGGTTACAGTTGACTCCGACAATATCAACAATATCGAAATGGTTAATCTTTCAGAGTCCGTGCAGACTATGTATCCTATGCTTAATTCTTCATTTGATGAGATAAAGACCGCCGTTATCAACAACGGCTCAACAGATAATATCACCTACAATGCAAGCAGTAAATATACAGCAACTATGCTGTTATCAGCTATAGACAGTGCACTTGCCAAGGCAAGGAACTAACTGCGTAAGGCATTTAAGTCTTTCAGATAAACTTTTTACATCAGACACAGCCGTCTGTAACACTCTTTCTATACAGACGTATGTAAAAACTTCGGGTAATCTATATCCAGTTTGTTCATAGATTACCCGAAGTTCTATTTTAATTATTAGTTCTCAAAATAACTTATCCCGTCATCATTACTCACATTAATAAAGCCTGCATAACCTCTTTCTTCAAGCTTTCCTAAGAACTTGCCCATCTTCTTTGGCTTAACATAAAGCGAACATATCTTGCCTTCTGCCCTGTACTTTTCTGCAAGCTTATAAGCTGCTGTAAGCTCGCCCTCATCGTACATTACTGCTATCTTATTGCCCTTATTAGGAAGGTCAATTCCGTGTTCCATAAGTATAGAGAATATTCTCTCAAATCCGATAGAAAATCCTACTGCACTTACCTGCTGTCCTAAGAACTTGCCAATAAGGTTATCATATCTTCCACCGCCTGCAATAGCACCCTTAAAGTCAATGCTTTCAACTTCAAATACTGTTCCTGTGTAGTATCCCTGTCCTCTTACTAATGAAAGGTCGAATACAACATCGAACTCACCATTACAAAGCTCATTAACTGACTTCATAATATATTCGAGGCTTTCTGCTGGTGCTTTATCTACAAGAATATCTTTAACTGACTCTAAAGAAATCTCCTGTGGATTGCTTACATTTGCAAGAAACCCTGTAAACTTGGCTATAGCTGCTTCTGCGAATTCCTTCTCCTCAAGTTCCTTCTTAACGCCCTCAAGACCAACTTTATCCATCTTATCAAATGTTATACATACACTGTCAAGCTGGCTTTCTTCAAATCCGCAGTCCATAAGAAATGCTCTTAAAAGTCGTCTGTCATTAACTTTAACCTTAAAGTTCTTCATTCCTATAGCTTTAAGTGCCTTAGTTGTTATAAGTATAAGCTCAACCTCTGAATCTCTTGAGTCAGAACCTATAATATCTATATCACACTGTACGAATTCTCTTAATCTGCCCTTCTGTGGACGTTCTGCCCTGTACACTCTGTCCATCTGTATACACTTCATTGGAAGTGTAAGCTTATCCTTATTATTAGCAAAATATCTGCTTAAAGGAAGTGTAAGGTCATATCTTAAGCCCATATCTGCAAGAACATTTTCATTCTGTGAAGTGACTCCGCTTGCAAGTGCCTTGTCAAGCTTGTCGCCTCTCTTCATAATCTTAAATATAAGATTAAGGTTTTCTCCACCATCACTTTTATCAAGATTTTCAATATCTTCAATAACCGGAGTTGTTATATGTTCAAAACCATTCTCTACATATACTTTTAATATTTCATTCTGGAGATAATCTCTTATCTCTACTTCATTAGGAAGATAATCATTAGTACCTTTTACAGATGTAATCTTCATTCCATTGTCCTCCATTATTACAATTATTACACAATAACTCCCACCATTATATGTGGCGGGAGTTACTTAAACACATTCAATTAACAATTATGCTTCGTCTATAGCTTTACCTATATCGTGACGCATATATTTATTATCAAAATTAACCCATTCTGTCGCTTCATAAGCATTAGCACGGGCTTTCTTTAAATCCTCACCTAATGCTGTTACGCCAAGAACTCGTCCACCATTAGTAACAACCTTGCCTTCTTCGTTGAACTTAGTACCAGCGTGGAATAAAAAGTATGAATCTTTACCCTTGAAATTCTCCATACCTGTTATCTCAAAGCCCTTCTTGTACTCAAGTGGGTAACCGTCTGATGCAAGAACTACGCATACACACGCATTATCAGTAAACTTAAGATCTATCTTATCTAATGTTCCGTCTATGCACGCTTCAAATACATCAATTATATCATTCTCCATTCTTGGAAGAACAACCTGTGCTTCAGGATCACCAAATCTTGCATTATATTCAAGTACCTTAGGACCTTCTGGTGTAAGCATAAGTCCAAAGAATATAACACCCTTAAATGGTCTTCCCTCTGCCTTCATCGCATCAACTGTTGCCTGATATATGTGTGCCTTGCAGAAATCATCAACTTCCTTAGTATAAAATGGTGATGGTGAGAAGTTACCCATACCACCTGTATTAAGCCCCTGATCTCCGTCCTTGGCTCTCTTATGATCCTGTGCAGAAGACATTATCTTTATAGTATTACCATCAACAAATGAAAGAACTGAAACTTCACGTCCTGTCATAAATTCTTCTACTACAATTGTATTACCTGCTGAACCGAACTTCTTGTCAAGCATAAGCTCGTCTACACCGTCAAGTGCCATCTGCTTGTCTTCACATATAAGAACGCCCTTTCCAAGTGCAAGACCATCAGCCTTAAGAACGATAGGATACTTAGCTGTTTCAAGATACTTCTTAGCTTCATCAGCAGATGTGAATGTCTCATATGCTGCTGTTGGTATATTGTATTTCTTCATAAGGTCCTTAGAAAATGCCTTTGAACCTTCAAGTATAGCTGCGTTCTTTCTAGGTCCGAATACCCTTAAACCTTCTGCCTCAAATGCATCAACAATACCGCCAACAAGTGGATCATCCATACCAATTACAGTAAGGTCGATTGCATTTTCCTTAGCAAATGCAACAAGCTTATCAAATTCCATAGCTTTAATATCAACACATTCCGCAACCTCAGCAATACCTGCATTACCAGGTGCACAATATATCTTATCAACCTTAGGGCTCTGGCTTATCTTCCAGCATATGGCGTGCTCACGTCCACCGCTGCCTACAACTAAAACCTTCATCTGTTCTTCCTCCAATATAATCTAGTCTTTCTAGTTATCATGTTCATTAGCTATCTTGTTAATAGCGGCAGGCAGTAACTTCCATTCTGCCTGTTCCATAACTCTCTTTTGAAGAATTTCTGGCGTGTCACCATCTTTAACTTCAACAGCTTTCTGGAATATAATCTCTCCTGTATCCATTCCTTCATCTACATAATGCACTGTTGCACCTGTAACCTTAACACCTTTGGCAAGTGCAGCTTCGTGAACGTGAAGTCCGTAAAAGCCTACACCGCAAAAAGATGGGATGAGTGATGGGTGGATATTAATAATTCTATGGCTGTATTCGTGTACCATTTCTTCTGGAATTTTAACAAGGAAGCCCGCAAGCACAATAAGGTCTACATTAAGCGAATTAACCTTTTCAAGAAGTGCTTTATTAAATTCATCTCTTGTAGCATAATCCTTAGGTGATACACAATAAGCTGGTATTCCGTTCTCTTTAGCTCTTGTAAGAGCATAAGCATTAGCATTATTACTTATAACAGCAGCAATCTGTGTATTAGTAATTGTCTTGTCCTTTACACCATCAATTATAGCCTGAAGATTAGTTCCACCTCCAGATACCATAACAGCTATTCTTAGCATAAAGTTACTCCCTTCTCACCTGCTTCAATATTACCGATAACATAAGGTGTCTCACCAGCAGCTTTAATAGCTTCCATAGTTGTATCTACGTCCTCAGGGGCTACTGCAAGTACAAGACCAATACCCATATTAAATGTGTTATACATCATATCTTCTTCAATCTCGCCATCTGTCTGTAACATCTTAAAGATTGGGGGAACTTCATAGCTGTCTTTCTTTACAACAGCTCTTACACCATCTGGTAACATTCTTGGAATGTTCTCATAGAAACCGCCACCTGTGATATGGCTGCATCCCTTAACACGAACTCCTGCGTTCTTAATAGACTTCATAGTCTTAACATATATCTTAGTTGGAGCAAGTAAAGCCTCTCCAAGTGTCTTGCCAAGTGAATCATAATATGTATTAAGTGACTCTTCTGTTATTGTGAATACACTTCTTACAAGTGAAAATCCATTAGAATGAACACCACTTGAAGCAATACCGATAAGTGTATCGCCCGGCTTAATATTCTCACCTGTTATAAGGTCTTTTCTATCAACAACACCTACAGCAAATCCAGCAACATCATATTCATCTACTGGCATAAGTCCTGGGTGTTCTGCTGTTTCACCTCCGATAAGTGCACATTCTGACTGACGGCAGCCCTCTGCTACACCACCTACGATTGTTGCAATCTTTTCTGGATAGTTCTTTCCACATGCAATATAGTCAAGGAAGAAAAGAGGTTCTCCACCTGCACATACAACATCATTAACACACATTGCAACTGCATCAATACCGATTGTATCGTGCTTATCCATAATAAAAGCAAGCTTAACCTTTGTTCCACAGCCATCTGTTCCTGAAAGAAGAACCGGGTCTTCCATCTGCTTAATCTTCTCAAGTGAAAATGCACCTGAAAATCCACCGATACCACCTAACACTTCCGGTCTGAATGTAGACTTGACCGCATCTTTCATTAATTCAACTGACTTGTAACCTGCTTCGATATCAACACCAGCATTCTTGTAATCCATTGTAATCCTCCATTCTTACGCAGCTTATCTGCGAATAACTATGTATGCTTTATAAGCACCATTTTATAATTTAACGACAATCTGATATTTTAATTACTTTGCGTAATTCTTGTATCCAACTTCCTGAAGTCTTGCATCTTTAGCCTGAACACTTTCCTTTAATTCCTTAGTATAATTCTTAAGCCTTTCAAGAAGCTGTTCATCTGATGTCGCAAGAATCTTAGCTGCAAGAATACCTGCATTAGCACCACCATTAATAGCAACTGTTGCAACAGGAATTCCTGTTGGCATCTGTACTATTGAATATAACGAATCTCTACCACCTAAAGAAGTTGTGTGCATTGGAATACCAATAACTGGCATAGGGAATATTGCCGCACACATTCCTGGCAGATGTGCTGCCATTCCTGCTCCTGCAATGATAACCTTGAATCCTTTCTGTTCTGCTGTCTTCGCATATTCAAAGAATACATCTGGTTCTCTGTGAGCAGAGATAATTGTCATCTCATATGAGATACCTAACTTGTC
>ULVW01003293.1_pt1 | contig 18265 bp, 16 predicted proteins | sample 1959801 | NCBI WGS metagenome assembly ULVW01 (sample SAMEA4835796, study PRJEB28245) | human gut metagenome | biome: gut microbiome; material: fecal sample | place: Denmark | collected 2008
TCTTCGTCTGCTGCCTCTGATTGCGCAGCGATTCACTGTAACTCAGCGTGCTGGTAACGATAGACTCCTGTCCCCAACTGTTCGCTGCCTGCGTCTGCGTACTTTGACTGTTTCTGGACAGCATTCTACGAATATCGGTAACAGAACTTTTATTTTTTGCTCCGAAGATACTCTTCTGATTGTTCTGCGTCTTCTTTCCTCCGGAAAATGCCTGCGGCAAACCGGTATTGCCGCTCCCGTAAACACCTCCGGACTTCCCCATAGAAATCATACAGCATCACCTTACCCTCTGAAGTCAAAGTTCTGGCCGACCTGCCGTTCGCCTGCGGTCTGCACACTGTCACTCCGCTGATTAAAATTGTAGGTTTCTATCTTAGACAACAGTTCTTCTATGGAACCGGCGCTGATTGTCACCGTATCCTCTGTGCCGGCTTCCTCCTTGCTGTCTGCTACCTTATCCGACTTCTTGTCTTTTAGCCGTTCTTCCTTTTCTTTCTTAGCAGCCTTCTTCTCCGCAGCCTTTTTCTCTGTTTTCTTCTGCTCAGCCTTTTTCTCGATCCGGGCCTTCTGCTCGGCGCTGGATTTCTTCAATACAGCGAAAAATGACAGTGTTCCTCCATCATTTACCTGCATTCCAAAGCCCTTGACCTGCGCACCGGAACTCTGCAGGCTGGTCTTTAACTGCTGTATCTGTGCAGCGGCACCGCTCAGGATTCCCTCATACTGTTTGCGGAATTTCTCGTCTGTTGCCATCTGTTCGATCTTGTCCTCATCAATGAGAACAACCGTCTTATAGCCATTGGCATATTTTGCAGCATTGGCTTTTGCATTCTCCTTCTGATCTCTGCTGACCAGAATAAAATCATAATTTCCGTACTTCTTCTTCAGCTGCTCATAGTATTTCGCAGCCTTCTCCGACAACTCCGGCTGACCGATGGTCCTGCCGTAATTTCCAGTCGCTCCCTTCGTCTGTTTCGCTTCAGAAGTGCCGGCCGTGCCTGCAGCATTCGTTGTATCCTTCGTTGTCTTGTTTTTCGTATTCTTGCTGTAATCACTCTGCGCAGCATATGCAGTGATGCTGCTTACTCCTACATCTGTCATACTTATCTCCTCCTTGAAAATAGATGCCAAATCCGTTTGTTTTCACAGTTATCTTACTATGTATATCGTCTTCTTTTCTGAATACATTGATAGTAATAATGCCAAAAGACCACATTTCCGATCCTTGTCATCGATCAGAAATGCGGTCTTTATATTATATTTTTTCTTACTGATTCAAATTGTTGATCGTATGAGATAACTGTCCGAGAATCTTCTTGATTGCTTCACTGGAGGCTGCCATATCTCTCGCCAGCTTCTGGACCTCCGTTGCTACCACAGCAAAGCCCCTTCCCTGATCTCCTGCCCTGGCTGCTTCAATGGATGCATTCAGTGCCAGAATCTGCTGTCTCTTGCTATAACCGTCGATTTCCTTCGTTCTGTCTTCCGCTTCTGCGATCTGCTGTGCAGCATCTGCAATACCGCCTTTTAATTCTCCTACCAGATTTGTATTTCTACGATGAGCATAGCTTGATCTCACAAACATATTGATGACATCGCCTAAAAGCTCAGCAGATGCGTCGATCTGCTCCTTAGTCTTCACATTTACCTTTTTCAAGGCCTTGATATATTTATCCTCATCAATGCCAAGTTCCCTTGCTGTCTGACGGAACTTCTCCTCATCCGGATTCTCCGGCAGCACCTGTCCTCCGATAATACTGCCCAGCACGGTTCCATCCTCCAGTGTGATCGGAATACCGAAATCCACAAGTCCCGCATGGCAGGGATACACACCATGGCCTTCTCTGTCACACTGCTCGCAGCGCTTTTTCCCCTCTACGCTTCCTCTCGTCAGATCAATACAGAACTCCGTAAAATTATAACAGTCACTGATGTATTTTCCGTCTGCATCCACAGCCACGGTTGCCAGTCCTGTACTGCTTGCCCAGTTCTTCATGATTTGCTCAAATTTGTCCATGTCACAAAAATCCTGAATCTTCATATAACTTCCTACTTTCCCGGTTGTCTTAACCGCTGAACGCATCAAATCCGGTGGCTTTTTGTCCCGGTATCATCTTATATTTGCATAAAAAATTATACCACATTTTTCAATATTTTTCGCCCTTTTTAATATTTTTACAGATATTTTTTTCAACATTATCTGCCTGAATGCAGTATTTTGTATGGCTCTGAATAGTTAACAGAAATAAATGAAATGTAGAGCCATCTATAGTATAATTATCTGGATACAAATATTGAAGCAGATCAAGCGAAAAAGGAGGTACCGTTAATTGAGGAAAACGAAGCTATTCATAAAAAAAATATGTGTTCTCATTCTGATATTATCTACAGCCCTGCTCAGTGCCTGCTCCGCCAGCACCTCCGATAGTGCAGAAAAATACATTGTCCTGATCGGCGAAGATCCTGAGATCACAGAAAAGCTTTCTGACATTGATCTGCTTGTCATAGATGCGGAATATTTTTCCCAAAATGACATTGCCCGTTTAAGAGAAAATGGTATCCGCGAAATCTACTCCTATATCAATATCGGATCTATCGAAAGCTTCCGGTCCTATGATACAGACTTTGAGAAATATACTCTGGGTGCCTATGAGAATTGGCCGGAGGAAAAATGGATCGATGTCTCAGCTCCGGAATGGCAGGCATGTACAGCTTCCAGAGTAGACTCTCTGGTGCAGAAGGGTGTGGACGGCTTTTTTGTCGATAACACGGATGTATACTATAACTATCCGCAGGAATCCATCTATGACGGAATCCTTACGATTCTGGACTATATGGACCATACCGGCAGAAAGATCATGATCAACGGTGGGGACTGTTTTGTAAAAAAATATCTTACAGCTGAAAAAAACGTTCTCATCGATGGGGTAAACCAGGAGAACGTTTTTACTGCGTACGATTTTTCAAATGATACCTATACCATAAACGATAAAAGTACACGTGAATACTATACTGATTATTTAGATTTTGCTATGTCACACGGCTGTACCGCTTATACTCTGGAATACGCAACGGTTCCTGCCATCCGCAGACAAGCAGCCACCTACGCCGCGAAACATGGATACATCTGCTGCATTTCTGATAATATTGGGTTATGTCTGGAAAAATAACATATTCCTATCAGCCGCCATCACAGAAATGTAATGACACAAGTATCCAGATGCTTTTGCTTTGTCTGTTCATCCGCATCAGCAGCTGTGCACAGATCACAATAATAGCATATATTGTAACCTCCCTGACCCCTGGTGTTTTCTGTCACAGCATAGTATCCTGCCTTCAGCTTCACAGTCTGCCCACTTAAAAAGTGAATCTCTCTGAGTTCATAACCGCCTTCTCCAATATTATCCACCAGCGGCACCTGCGGATTATACACTCCTGTAGAAGCATAATCCAGCTGAATCTCCGTATAATAATTCTTCAGATTCGCCTGATCTGCCGCCACCTTTGCCTTATGTATATAAGACAGATACTGCGGTGCCAGTACTCCCACCAGCACTGCCATGATAGCTATTACAATGATCAGCTCTACTAATGAAAATCCCCCGTTTCCCTTCTTTCCTTTTGATTTTTTCATGACTTTTCTCTCCATTACATTACAATACATTCCGCAGGCATCAGGCCCACTGATTTTCTCCGTCATGATTTTATCATTTCCAAAGTAAATGTCAATAAAGTAATTATTAAATATATATGATGCCAGGGTCAAAAGGTCTAAGCCCACATGAGCTTGCTCATAAGTGGGTGAAAGACCTTATGACCCGCCCCGATATGAGCATAAAAGTGGGATGATAATCCCACGATATGCGAATAGAGGGTAGGATTGTGAGAGTGCATAGCACGGAACAATCCGTAGGCATCAAAGTCGGGGGCTTTTGACCCCGACATCATATATAAGAAAGACCCGCATGGTCTTCCCAAGCAGGTCTTTCTTGCGATCATATATTCAGTTTTATCAGTGCTTTATTATTCGCAAAGCTTGGAAAATGCATCCGCTACGAACTGAACCTTAGGTCCGATGATTACCTGAACAGAGGTCTTACCGGGTTTCATGACACCGGCTACGCCTGCAGATTTGATCACCTTATCATCCACTGCGGTAATGTCTTTTACTTCCAGTCTCAGTCTTGTGATGCAGTTGTCAATGCTTGCAATGTTGTCCTTGCCGCCGCAGCCTTCCAGAATGGTTGCTGCGATTGCTGCGAAATCATCATTTGCCAGCTCGATCTTCTTCTCTGCTTCTACATCATCATCTTCTCTACCGGGGGTCTTCAGATCCCATTTCTTGATAGCGAAGAGGAATACGAAGTAGAATACAACAAATGCTGCGATACCCAGAGGGATGATCAGCCAGATTCTGGCTGCTGCAGGCAGGGAGGATGAGAAAAACAGATCCATCGCACCTGCGGAGAAGCTGAAGCCTGCACGGAAGCCAAGAGCAACAGTGATCATGGTGAAGATGCCGTACAGTGCTGCATAGATCACATACAGTCCGGGAGCTAAGAACATGAATGCAAACTCAAAGGGCTCGGTAACGCCGCAGATGAAGGAACAGATTGCTGCGGAAGCTACCAGACCGATCGCTGCCTTTTTCTTGGCGGGCTTTGCACATTTTACCATTGCCAGAGCTGCACCGGGGACACCGAACATCATACAAGGGAAGAAGCCGGACATATACATTCCAAGGCTCCAGGATACATCAGCGCTTGTCTCACCTTTCCAGAAGTGCTGCAGATCTCCCAGTCCGATGGTATCGAACCAGAATACGTTGTTCAGTGCGTGATGTAATCCGGTAGGGATCAGCAGACGGTTCAGGAAAGCATAAATGCCGGCACCGACTACATCCAGACTTTCGATAGCTTCACCGAGAGCTACCAGACCGCCGAACAGTAAAGGCCATACGAACAGCAGTACAACAGATGCCAGAATAGATACCACACCTGCTACGATAGCTACGCAGCGCTTACCACTGAAGAAGGACAGCCAGTCGGGAAGCTTGGTATCCTTGAACTTGTTGTAGCACATGGAACCGATGATACCGGCAATAATACCGATAAAGGGATTCGCAATCTTATCGAATGCCAGTGTCTTGGTAGCATCCTCAGCGATAGAGGGCATAATGGTCGTAACAAATCCGGTAGACAGAAGTGTTGTGAGCATCAGCCAGGAAGCCAGAGCTGCAATGGCTCCGGTACCGTCATTTTTCTCTGACATACCGACACCTACACCGATTGCAAACAGGATCGCCATGTTGTCGATCAGAGCACCACCAGCTTTTACGAGGAACAGACCGATCAGATTTCTTACACCCTCGATCGCACCACCCTGCATTGTTGCCGGGCACAACCAGTAACCAATACCCATGAGGATACCGCAGATCGGCAGAACCGCTACGGGAAGCATTAACGCTTTACCCAGTTTTTGAAGAAACTTCATACATTTCTCCTCCTTTACATTATACTAAACCGGAACAGTTCCGGTCAGTTTCATTAGTTGATACGGACGTACCGCTCTTAAGAAATCTGGAGCACGTCCTCGCCGGGAGATACCTCTCCCTCTTTCAGAATACTGATCTTGTTATATTCATCAGTATTGCAGACCAGTACCGGAGTGATGATATGCAGTCCGGCTTCCTGAATCTTCTCCAGATCCGCATCCAGCAGAAGATCGCCCTTTTTGACATGGTCTCCGGCAGCAACATGTGCCGTGAAGGGGGCTCCCTTGAGTGTCACGGTGTCCAGTCCGATGTGGATCAGAAGCTCCGCTCCCTGATCCGTTGTCATGGTGATCGCATGGAGCGTATCAAATACCACGGTCACCTCTCCGTCTGCGGGAGCATATATTTTCCCCTCAGAGGGGATCACTGCAAATCCGTCTCCAAGTATCTTCTCGGAAAATGTAGGATCCGGCACCTCCGTAAGAGCAACTGCCTTCCCCTTACAGGGAGATCCGATACAATTTCCTTTTCGCTTACCTTTCAAAAAATCTAACATGTGAACTCCTTTCCGTCGATATATACCGCTACAATGTTCAGTTCCTGATCCAGGAGTACGAAATCTGCCCTCTTACCAACGGATATACTGCCCACTTCATTGAAAATGCCGATCTCCTTTGCCGGATTCTCCGTGGCACACATCACTGCCGTCTCTAACGGCAGACCGACTGTTTTTACTACAAACCGCATACAATCCATCAGATTCGTCGCCGATCCGGCGATCGTGCCGTCATGCAGGGTAGCCAGATTGCCTCTGACAGTAACCGGCTGTCCTCCCAGCGTATATTCACCATCCTCCAGTCCCGTTGCACGCATACTGTCACTGATCAGGATCATGCGGTCAGCGCCAAACATCGCAAACGTTGCACGGATCACTGACGGATGAATGTGTACACCATCACAGATCAGCTCCGGATGACATTTCTCTGAATCTCTCACTGCTCCGATCACGCCGGGCTCCCTGTGGTTCAGCGGCGGCATTGCATTATACAAATGTGTCGCATGAGATGCTCCACGTTCAATGGCTTCCCTTGCTGTATCATAACCGGAAGCTGTATGCGCCAGTGAAATGACCACTTCTCCTTTGGCTCTGTCGATAAATTCCATTGCTCCCGGCTCTTCCGGTGCGATATCTACCAGCTTGATCAGCCCGTTCGCCGCTTTCTGCAGCTGACTGAAATATTCATAATCGCAGTGCATGATATTTTCTGCAGCCTGAGCACCCTTTTTCGCCGGACTGATAAAAGGTCCTTCCATATTGATGCCCACCAGGTGGGATCCACCGGAATACTCATAGCTGCCGGCATTTTTCATGACCTCCAGCAGTTCATCCTTAGGGATCGTCATGGTAGCCGGGCAGACACTTGTCACACCGACAGATGCTTCATATGATGTGATGACATCCAGTGCTTCCTTCGTACCGTCACACATATCTGCGCCCTTACAACCATGGAAATGAATATCCACCAGTCCCGGTATCAGATACATGCCTTTGGCATCCACAACAGCTTCCTCACCTGCCGGATCCCCGGTGCAGCTTACGAACCTGCCGTTCTCCACGGCTGCATCCCCTCTGACAAACCGATGCTCTTCTGTATATATATTTGCATTTCTGATTCTCATGACCTATCAGCTTCCCCCTTCTTATTCAGAAAGCTTACTGAGCGCTGCTTCGTCTGCCACCAGTGTCACATCATTATGAAGCTGTAATACCGATGCCGGCACCTGCGGTGTGATGGGTCCGAAGAAAGCTTTCTGTACGATCTCCGCCTTGTCTTCGCCGCTGGCTACGATCAATATTTTCTTCGCCTGCATAATGGTCTTGATCCCCATGGTGTATGCCTGCTTCGGAACATCCTCCGCCGATGCGAAGAATCTCTTGTTGGCTTCGATCGTAGACTCTGTCAGGTTCACGCAATGTACCTGCTTGTCAAAACTCTCTCCCGGTTCGTTGAAGCCGATGTGCCCGTTATGTCCAATTCCCAAAAGTTGCAGGTCCACGCCGCCCAGTGACTGGATCAGTTCCGTATATCTACGGCATTCTTTCTCCGAATCCGGTTCCATTCCGTTTGGCAGATGTGTATTTTCCACCGGGATATTCACATGGTCAAACAGATTCTGGTGCATAAAATAGTAATAACTCTGATCGTTTTCCCGGCTCAGGCCTTTATATTCATCCAGGTTCACCGTCATAACCTCAGAAAAGTCCAGATCTCCCTTGCGGAACCATTCCACCAGCTGTTTATACAGGCCGATGGGAGTAGATCCCGTAGCCAGTCCGAGAACACAATTCGGTTTCATAATAACCTGTGCCGATACGATATTTGCAGCCTTTCTGCTCATATCTGCATAATCTTTTGCTTTGTATATTCTCATGAATCTCTCACTCCATTTCGCATATTTTACTACGGACATTCAGCACCATGGACGGTGCCACACTGAGTTCATCAATTCCCATCTGCACAAATCGTGTGGTCAGTGTCGTATCCGCTCCCAACTCTCCGCAGATGCCGACCCATTTCCCATGCTTATGTGCTCCGTCAACAGTCATCTGTATCATACGCAGGACTGCCTCATGATGTGGATTATAGAATCTGTCCAATCTGTTGTTCTGCCTGTCGATAGCCAGAGTATACTGTGTCAGATCATTCGTGCCGATACTGAAGAAATCAACATGCTCCGCCAGCTCCTCACTCATCATGACAGCTGCAGGAGTCTCGATCATAATTCCCTGTTCCGGAATTGCGTAAGGAAGCTTTTCTTCCTCCAGCTCCTTAGCCACCTCAGCCACGATTTTCTGAATATCCAGCACTTCCTCCACGGAAATGATCATCGGATACATAATAGCCAATGTTCCGTATTTTGCCGCCCTGAGAAGTGCTCTCAGCTGTGTCTTAAAGATCTCCGGCTGCTCCAGACAGATCCGGATCGCACGGTATCCCATGGCAGGATTATCTTCCTTGCCCAGTCCGAGGTAATCTACATTTTTGTCCGCACCGATATCAAGGGTACGGATGATGACCTTTTTCCCTGCCATCATCTGCAGCACCTGACGGTAAGCATTGAACTGTTCTGTCTCATCCGGAAGAGAGTCCCTTCCGAGATATAAGAATTCACTGCGGAACAGGCCGATACCCTCCGCATCATTCTCCAGTACATATGCCACATCCGATACGCTGCCGATATTTGCATATACATTGACCTTGCGTCCGCTCTTTGTCACGGATTCACGTCCCTTGTATTCTGCCAGCAGGCTTCTTAGTCTCTGTTCCGTCTGCTGTGCCGCTTCTGCCTGCCGGATCTGCTCTTCCTCAGGATCCAGGTAAAATACCGCTTCCCTGCCGTCCACAATAGCCCGGGTCCCGTTATGAATTTTATCCAGTTCCAATGGTACCCCTATCAGTGCCGGAATATTCATCATACGTGCAAGGATCGCAGTATGGGAATTCGTTGAGCCATGTACTGTGACAAAGGCCAGGATCTTACTCTTATCCATCTGTACCGTCTCACTGGGAGTCAGATCATCTGCCACAATGATCGACGGCTCCATGGTACTCCAGTCAATCTGCTCCTCCCCGGACAGATTGCGGACGAGCCGGTTGGAGATATCCCTGACATCCGCAGAGCGGGCCTGCATATATTCATCATCCATGTTGGCGAACATCTCTGCAAAATTATCACCGGTCACTGCCACCGCATACTCTGCATTCACTTCTTCGTTCTGAATCATGCTGTGAATGGCATCCTGATAATCATCATCCTCGAGCATCATCTGATGCACCTCGAAAATGGCTGCATTGACTTCTCCGACCTCCTGCAGAGCCTTCTCGTATAACTGCCCCAGCTGCGTCATCGTACGTTCCTTAGCCGCATCCAGCCGTTTCAGTTCTTCCGCTGTATTGTCGATATGGATCCTCTTAACGAGACTGTCCTTTTTCTTCAAAACACTGACAGGTCCGATCGCTGTTCCCTTATATACGGATTTTCCAATATATTTTTCCATTTTCTACCTTCCAAACTCTGTCGTGCAGGTCTTCTCCTAGAGGTTCTCACGGAAAAACTTCTGAAGCTCTGCTGCGGCGGTATCTTCATCCGCTCCTTCTATCGTGACTTCCACATTGTCTCCGTGCTTCACGCCCATTCCCATGATCGCCATCAGCTTGCTTGCTGCAGCTGATTTCCCCTTACAGGAAAGTGTCACTGTACTCTGATACTTTTTCGCTTCCTTGGCGAGCAGTCCCGCAGGACGTGCATGCAGACCGATTTCATCCTTAATGATATAGCTGAACTGTTTCATCGGCAACATTCCTCCTTATTTTATATTTCTTGCTTTAAATATGTAGCATGTTGTACATACTTTTCGTTCATCTGGCTGATTACATATACATATTACCCATCTTTTTATTGTTTGTCTACATCACTTTTGATAAATTGTATATTTTTGAACATTATCGTAAAATTTTGTAAACTTTTTAATAAAAAAATTTATAGAAAAAGGATGCCTGCTTATCTGGCACCCTTTCTTGGATCATTCTTTTGGTTTTGTTATTTGCTGTAGTCAGCTCCATTTCCTATTCGACCGCTATCTCCACGTTTTTTCCACTGAAGGCCACTCCATACTTATAGATTGTCTGAATCCCGGCATTCTTCATCTCTGTATCATATTTTTTATCCGTAATCTGCTTCAATGCGGCTTCAGACATATTTTTCAATTCTTCATCACTGCAGTTTTTCCCGGCTTTCAGTTCAATCAATATACCCGGCATCCCCTTGCGGATAGGTTTTAACTGAATATCATACCGGCCGTCACCGGACTCCCTGTTAGAAGTCGCAAAAGTTCCACTCATCAATGCACACAGTCCCAGCATAAACCCATGATAAAAATTCTCTCCGGCAGTATCGAAAAAACTCACTGACTGCGTCAGTAACATTTGGAGCTGCGATTTCAGCCGTTTATGATCACCTGAAAAAGTGGCCTCCTGAATCGAAATGGCTGTGGCCTGTGGAATTATATTTTCCATACGTTGTAGAATCTCTTTGTTATATACCAGAGAAATCTCACGGTTTGGCAATGCAACCTCACATAGGAAATCCCCATTGAAAGAAAGAGATGTATTCAACACTTTTAAATATCCAGTCATAAGCAGAAAGCTATAAATAGTCGATGGATTGCTTTTGATCTGTGGATAGATCACATCCGTATCAATAAATGTGGTAAAAGTTTCACCATTGACCAGAGAAGTAAGGCGGTCATATATCTCATTGTCTGCCACCGCAAGTACTTCACCAATGACATCATTACTTCCCGTAGATACCCAGAAGGGTCTCGGTTCACATTTGTTGCTGAAATAACTGACCACCGACCAGGGATTGAAAATTTCTGTCTTTCCAAAGAGATAGCCATCATACCACTGACATATTTCGTCGTATTTATCAGCCGCGTCATAATATGCTGCCATCTCCCGGACCTCGTCTGCCGTAAATCCGAAGTAAGCGCTGTATTTGTTGTCCAGCACAGAATTAATAGACAGGTTGTTCATTCCACTAAAAATACTTTCTTTGGCTACCCGCAAAATGCCGGTGAGGAACCCAAATGACAGATGACTGTTGTCCTTAAAACCTCCTGAAAAAAGATTCCGCATAAACCGGATAATCTTGTCGTAATAGTCCTCACTGTGCCCTTGTTGAATGGGAGTATCATACTCATCAATGATGATAACCGGCGCAACATCATAATGGCTGTGAAGCATTGCGGACAGATCAAGGAGTGCCGAAGATAATTCCACCTCTGTTGCACTGCCATTGACCAGCCTTTCATAGACTTTTCTGCTGTATCCGTCACATTTTTCACTGCTCTGTAACTCTTTGTGCCGCTGTGCCTCTTTTGCAAAAATGTCACGAAGTGCCGCAAAGGTCTCTTCCCATGTGTCAAACTTCACGTCCTTGAAAGTCAGAAAGATCACCGGATATCTGCCTTGGTAATCTCTATACTTTTGTCCGCAGGACCATATTTTTTTATCCCGGAAATACACAGAAGTATCTTTATCACTTCTTTCAAAATAAGTGCGCAGCATATCCATATTGAGTGTCTTGCCAAAACGCCGGGGGCGGGTGAAAAGTGTTACCATGGGGCGTTCATCAATAAAGTCTTTTATCATCATCGTCTTGTCGATGTAATAGTACTCCGAAGCCGCAAGGCAATAGTTAGACACACCAATAGGCAGCGGGAGCTTCTGTTCACACTCCCATGTTTGTCCAGGATTCATTTCAGCCATAATGCGATACCTCCACGTATCATTTTACAAATATAGCTTACCTATTTTACAGGACTTTGTCAATTAAGGAAGAAGCAGCCCGGATCTCTTCCGGCTCCGGCATAGAACATAACGCACCTTTTCTGGTAACAACGATGGATGCGGCAGCATTTGCAAATAAAAGCATCTCACGTATATCCTTCTCTGTCAGGGCATCTGTCCCTAATTCCAGAATCCGGCTTAAGACTGCCCCGCAGAAGGTATCTCCGGCTCCGGTCGTATCAACGACATGCTCCTGATGGATCCCCCCGCAATATATTTTCTCATCCTTATAATATGCTATACTGCCTTTATTCCCCAATGTAACAAACAATATTTTTATGTCAGAGTTGTCCCGGATAAAGGAAACACCTTTCTCCAGACTTTCCTGTTCCGATACAAAGGCAACTTCCTCTTCCGATATCTTCATGATATCACATTGCTTCATCCCATACAGGATCCTCCTTCTGGCTTCTTCCGGTGTCTTCCACAGGGAAAGCCGCAGATTGGGATCAAAGGAGATCAGGCATCCATTGTCTTTTGCCACCTGAATGGCATACTGTGTTGCTTCATAATTTTTATCATGCGTCATGGACAAGGAACCATAATGGAAAATTTTGGATCTTTTTATCAGTTCTCCGTCCACTTCTTCTTTCCCAAGCATCATGTCAGCACCGGGATTGCGATAAAAGGAGAATTCTCTCTCTCCATCTGCTGCTGTATGTACAAAGGCAAGCGTTGTAGGAATACAGGTATCCTTAACCAGTCCGTCGGTCAATATTCCTTTACTCCGGATCGTATTTTCCAGGAAATCCCCAAACATATCTTTCCCGACTTTGCCGATAAATGCAACGTGTTTATCCAGTTTTCTTAACATAGCCAGCACATTGCAGGGTGCCCCTCCCGGATTGGCTTCGAACAGCATATGATTCTGTCCGGAAGTCCCTGCCATAGTAAAATCAATTAATACTTCTCCAAGTGCTGCTACATCCAGATCTTTCTTCATAACTATGATATCTCCATTACTTTCATGTTCAACATTTCTCTTGACCGGATTGACCAGTCCCGTAGATCACAGCCAGGGTTCAGTTCAAAAACGCCATAATACAATCCGTTTTCTGTTGTGACTTCACAGATTTCTGCATCTATCAATATACTCATTTCATGTATATTGTTTCCCATAAAAGCCTGCTGTTCATTTACTGTAAGGCTGCCTGCTTCCCAATCAAAGCAGATATTATTGCCATTTATTTCAGCCACATAACTGATTTTTCCGGCGCCCAACAGTTGTATCTGTATTGCCACGGTGTCCTTCGGTTTATATTTTAATTCACAAGTATTATCCTCATAGACAAGTTTTCTCGCATTCAGGAAATTCTCAACCGGCATCATTCTCAACCGGATATCTTCTCCAGACCGTACTAATGTCATTTTTCTCGGCAGAGCCATCACTCCTCTGTAATATTGGCCATTATTCTGCGTGCGAAGCCATGATACACTGATTACGTCTTTTACTCCATAAAACGTCTGTGCTGCATACGGAATGGTCGTCTGGTACGCTTCTCTTCTAATACCATCTGTGATAAAACGATATCCATCAAATTCTCCCAAAAAGTAAAATCCATCTGCACTCCAGAATACCCATCTAGAGCCACCATCTTCTACTGGTATTTCTCTCAGATCCGGACACTCCCATGCTTCATCCAGTTCCAAGGTCTGCGTACACTCCCAGTCCTGAAGATTTTCAGAACGAAAAATACCAAACCGATGTCCCTCCAAAAACAATACCATATAATATGCCTGACTATTTTCATGCCAGTAAACCTTTGGATCCCTGTTTTCATCTGCAATATGATCGATGACCGGCTCTGCTGTCTTCTGCAAGGTTTTTCCTCCATCCAGACTATATGCCAATCGCTGTGTGAATTTTTTTCCCTCACTCCATTTCGTCTTGCCTCCTGCCATAGTGTAAAAAAACAATAAAGCAGAATCAGGCAGTTTCAATAATCCCCGTTCATTTACAATACCACATCCAGAGAAAATAGAACCATCTTTCTCCGGGAACATGACCGTATCCAGTTGTTTCCAGTGCAAAAGATCTTCACTGACTGCATGACCCCAGCATAAATTTCCCCATTGGTTCTGAAATGGATTGTATTGAAAATACAAATGATATATTCCGTCTGCATATACCAGTCCATTCGGATCATTTATCCATCCGGCTTCCGGGGAAAAATGAATCTGCGGCTTATGCTGTTCTGTATGCACATTATCATCCGAAAAACCTATAGCCTCCAGAAAATCCCATGCATCTTCCACCTCTATAAAAATCTCCTGTCCTCTCCAGCTTTCTATATTCAACGGAGCATAGTATTGAAACCGATAAGGAGAACCGCTCTCTCCGATAGGAACGTCAAATTCATATATTTTTTCATTCTTTGTCCAAATTGCTACTGTTTTGCATGGTGCATCCATAGCAATTGGAAATAGCAAGTATTTTTTATCCGCAATAAAAGATTTCATTCTACGCATTCTCCACAAATAATTTTTTCTTTAACCAACAGATTGCTCTGTCAAACCACCCTGCATATTCACTCTTAAAAAAACCAATGTTCGCATCTTCTGCTTTTAAGGATGAGACACCATGCCATGCATCTTCTCCTATTTCCAAGGCAAAAGGTATATCAAACGCAGCCAGACGACTTGCAAACTGCAAAGTATTATCTACCGGGACTATAGGATCTGCGCACAAATGAAATAGGAATGCAGGCGGTGTATCCTCTGAAACAAAACGCAAAAGATTTATTTTATCAAAGTCCTCTTTTTCCGGCTGCTCCTTTCCCGTTATATATCTATTACAATTCTGCATCATTTCTTCCTGTTCTCCGGATAAGGGACCACGAGATGTAAAACCAAAATTCAAAACCGCATATCCAAGAATCATTGCTGCAGGCTTCAGCCACTCCGCAGGTACCTGAAACTTTTCCCTCACAAATTCCTGATTCCACATCACCCCAAGCGATGCAGAGACATTTCCGCCTGCAGAAAATCCGCATACAACAATTTTGTTCTCATCTATACAAAGTTTTTTTGCATTCTGATGCAGATAGCACATTGTCTGTGCCAGGTCATAGAGTGCGTTCGGAAAAGCCGCCTTTTCGCAAACAGAATAGTGAAGGACAAACGCCTGATACCCTGCTGCCACAAAACGGAGAGCTGCAGATTCTCCTTCTCTTTCTGTAAATCCGGCATAACCTCCACCCGGAGATACAATAACTGCAGGTCTGCGGTCACATCCTATAATTTCATTATTTTTATCCATACAGTAAGATGTTACTGTTACATCTTCTCTGTTTTTCCATAGTTTTATCACTTCTGTATACATATCTGTCACCTAGCCTTTTACTGAAGATGCGGTAAGTCCTTCTACGATGTATTTTTGCCCAATGAGGAATACAATCAGAATCGGCAATAGTGCCACTGTTACGCCTGCAAGCACTACAGATTTATTGCCGGATCCCATATAACCTTTCATGGCTGCTACTCCCAGTGGGACTGTCATCTTCTCCCATTTACTTACGAAAACATATGGAATAAAATAATCATTCCATATGGAATTAAAATTCAAAATAATCAATGTAACAATTGTACTTTTTACCATCGGAATCACAATCTGCCAACAGGTTCTGAAATGACCGGCTCCATCAATTTTAGCTGCTTCTACAATCGCATCCGGAACCGATGCAATAGATTGTCTCATTAGGAATATGCCAAATGCATTAAATGCTGAAATCAATATGATTGAGCTTAATGTATTAATCAGATTCAACTTACTCATCATCATGTAGACAGGAATAATTGTTGCCTGAACCGGAATCATCATGGACATCAGGAAAGCCATAAACCAGAAATTCCTGCCAGCGAATCTGATTTTTGCAAAGGCATAAGATGCCATGGAACAGACAACAATCTGGATTACAATGGTAATTCCCGTAACAATTGTGCTGTTTAAAAACATTTTGGCAAACGGCAGATCCGATTTAAACAGTTGGATATAGTTTTCTATCATGAAACGTTCGGGTAAAATAGCAGGTGGCAACTTAAATGCCTCTGCCGGAGTACGCATGGAGGATGAGAACATATACATAAACGGGATAAATACAATGATACCCGCTAATAGTACCAATAACGAGAGAATGAAGTCTGATAGTTTTCTTTTCATTTTAATCATAATGCACCCACCTGTTACTTGTTATAAACTGAACACATGTAAGTATCATAATTCCAATTACAAAAAACAGCGATATTGCACATGCATATCCCATATCCTGCTTCTGAAAGGCAGTTTCATAGATGTACATCGCAATTGTACGTGTACCATCCATCGGTTCTCCCTTTGTCATAAGCATCGGTATATCAAAGGTTTTTAATTCTGTGATCACATACATGATCAGGTTTAGCAGGATTGTCGGTGTCAACTGTGGAATTGTAATATAATATGCAGTCTGTACCACTCCGGCTCCATCTAATGAGGCTGCCTCAAAATAATCCTTTGATATATTCTTGATTCCGGCTATAAATGTCAGCATTGCAAATCCCGTCAGTCTCCATACCTCAATTCCTACAATCGTTTTTAATGCCACCCTGCGGTCCGTCAGCCAGCCAACAGCATCAAATCCGATTTTTTGAATATAATAATTTAGCAATCCACCATCCGCTGCCAGAATATTTGACCAGATTACAGCAATATACACCGGTGCCACAATCATGGGAAAGAAATAGAACAGCCTTACCAAATAATTGAATACAGGGCTTTTTTTGTTGGCAATCAGCAATGCCAGAAACAGTCCCACTGCTATGTTTAAAATAACAGAAAAAAATGCCAAGAAAATTGTATTTTTCGTAACCGTCCAAAGTCTTCCATCCGTAAATGCTCTGGCAAAATTTGAAAATCCTGTCCATTCAGGGACAGAAAACAAATTATATTTTGTAAATCCCAGACATACCATTACAATGACAGGGATCAAGACAAATGTAAAAAATAAAATAATTGCAGGAAGTATAAATAAGTATCCTGTCAGATTTTCTTTTTTATTTTTCATAAGCTTCCTCTTTCGTTCCCAGTACTATCCTGTTCTGAGAGATTTCACTGGGATAAGCACAGCAAAATCTCCCAGCAACAGACTTCTGTACTACTTCAAGTTTGCAAATGACTGTTTTAACTCCGTATCTGCATTGGTCACAGCCTCCTGTGCCGGACTTGCTCCCGAAAAAACAGCACTGAACATAGAGTTTGTAATTCTCTCCAGATCAGAATAATTCATGGGTGACGGAAGTGCTTTGCCATTCTCCAAGGAATCAAAGAACAGCTTTGCATTTGGACACTGTGATAAATAGCTTTCCTCCCCGCTTAACGAATAACGTACCGGTACGCAGGTACCACTTGCACATTTTGCCTTTCCTGTCTCTACAGATGTTAACTCTTTCATTAATTCATAGGCTTCCTGCGGATGCTTCGATTTACTGTAAATACCAACGCCTCCTACGCCAAATCCAACCTTTGCATCCTCACTGTTTGTTGGCATGGGTACAACATCTACATCTTCAAATCCATTTGCTCTATAACTGGGGAACGGCCAAATTCCTGTTGCAATCATAGCTACACGCCCTGCTGCAAACAGGCTGGTGGCATCTGTTGTCGTTTCAGGAACCGGCATGCTCTTATCTTCATTTACAAGATTATTCAGAAATTCAACGGTTTCTAACGCCTTAGGATCCGAGAGATTGGAATCTGTCCAGTCTGAGTTAATATAATCACTTCCATTGGACATGAACCAGCCTGCAAGCCATGACGGAGCCAGGGATGTGGCAAAACCATAGACTTTGGAATCTCCTTCCCCAGTCGTCAACTGTTTTGCAATACTTCTGAATTCATCCCAGGTCCATCCATCATAAGGGATTTCAATCCCTGCATCCTGAAACATTTTTGTATTTACATGCACAACTGCATCATTACAGTCAGTAGGTAGTTCGTATAACTTACCATCAATTGTAAATACGTCTGTTGTTGCATCCACAAAATCATCCAACATTGCTTGTCCATCCGGATCAGCGGCAATCATATCATCTAACGGAAGCAGTACGTTATTCTTGACAAGCATCTGTGTTCCTTCAATTGCCACATGAATAACATCCGGTGCTTCACCGGAGCCAATCTGGATTAGAAGCTTATCACAATATTCTCCCCATGTACTTCCCGATGTATAGCTGGCATCCACCGTACAGTCAGGATGTGCTGTTTCAAATCTGTCAATGGCATCTTCAAAGATTTTCTTTTCTTCTTCATTTGCCATTACCGATACTGAAAGCACAATTTTATCATCAGAAGATGCCTGTCCTGCTGCATTTCCATCAGCCGTAC
>ULVW01078316.1_pt1 | contig 18073 bp, 14 predicted proteins | sample 1959801 | NCBI WGS metagenome assembly ULVW01 (sample SAMEA4835796, study PRJEB28245) | human gut metagenome | biome: gut microbiome; material: fecal sample | place: Denmark | collected 2008
AAATTTTTCAGACATCCAGAATCCTTGCAAAAGATTGTCGTTCAAGCGCAGCGCGTTTAAATCTTTTGCAAGGATTCATTATGGGTCTGAAAAATTTTTCAGGCCATCGCACTGCGGAATGTCGGCAGATGCCTCTCTGGGGCCGCCTCACCTCGCAAAACTCAGTGAATTGCCTTCTTCTTGAAGCGCCCGCCGACGATGTCGTGGACGGCGTTGATCGTGACGAAGGCGTTCTCGTCTTTCTCGAGCACGATTTCCTTGAGCTTGTCGACCTCGAGGCGCGTGACGACGCAGTAGAGCACTTCCTTGGCCTCGCCCGTGTAGCCGCCCTGCCCGTGCAGCAGTGTGACGCCGCGGCCGAGTCGGTCGTTGAGGGCCGAGGTGATCTCATCGTGCTCGTTCGTGACGATCATGACGGCGTACGACTCGTCGAGGCCCTTGATGACGACGTCAATCATCTTCGAGATGACGAAGTATGCGACGAGCGAGTACATCGCCTTGTCCCAGCCGTAGAGCAGGCCCGCACTCGACAGGATGAAGAGGTTGATGAACATGACGACCTCGCCGACCGAGAAGACCGACCGGCGGTCCATGATGATGGCGACGATCTCCGTGCCGTCGAGCGAGCCGCCCGCGCGGATGATCAGGCCGACGCCGAGACCGTCGATGATGCCGCCGAAGATTGCCGCGAGGAACGGGTCATCCGTGACCTTCGGGATTGGCGCGAACACCGCCGACCAGACCGACAGGATGCAGATGGCGATTGTCGTCGCAATCGCGAAGTTCTTGCCGATCTGCTTGTAGCCCAGGTAGAGGAACGGGATGTTCAAGAGGACCAGGAACACGCCGAGAGACAGCCCCGTGATCGACGACATCATGATCGAGATACCGACGATGCCGCCGTCGATGACATTGTTCGGGATCAGGAACAGCTCGAGGCCGATGGCCGCGATAAGCGCGCCCAAGAAGATCATCAGGTACTTCTTGACGTAGAATGACGCCTTGCGGTGCTGGCGGATGACGTCCTTCGCCTCCGCACTGCCAGGCAGGTGACGGATATCGTTCATATGATTCTCTCCTACTTTCTCTTTTACTTTCTTCCTATTTAATTTTATTATAGCGAAAAAGGATACAGTCAGCCATGAAATTCTTATGAAAATGGGTAAATCTGTTACAGAAATCTTTTTGTATTGCTCATCCATGAGAACCTCGTCGGGTTCTCGCTTCTTTCTCCGTATTTCTTCATATTGTTTGACGAGTATGATTGACTTTGATTGACTTTGATGATATTATGGAAGTACAGAAAGGTGTGAACGCCATGCTTACGGAAGAACGATATGCGACCATCCTGCGCATCCTCAAAGAGAAACAGGCGGTGACGGTCCCGGAACTCACTCGGGCGCTCTGCACATCGGAATCCACCATCCGACGCGACCTGACCGCGCTCCACAAGCGCGGCATGCTCTACAAAGTCTACGGCGGCGCGACCTCCATCGACAGCAACTACACTGCGATGGAAGAAGATATGCCGACCAAGAGCAGCCGCTGCACCGAGGAGAAGATCGCCATCGCGCGGCGGGCGGCCAGCCTCGTGACCCGCAAGGACTTCGTCTACATCGATGCCGGCTCCACGACGCTGCACATGGTGGACTTCCTGCAGGAACGTCAGGCCGTCTATGTGACGAACGGGCTGCCGCATGCCTCGCGCCTGTCCCTCAAGGGCTTCAAAGTCTTCCTGCTCGGGGGGCGCCTCAAGGCCGTCACCGAAGCCGTCATCGGCACGGAGGCCCTGCGCAATCTAGAGCTCTACAATTTCACCAAAGGATTCTTCGGTGCCAATGGCATCAGCATCAAGTCCGGCTTCTCCACGCCGGACTCGAGCGAGGGACTCGTCAAGAGCGAGGCCCTCTCGCGCTGTGAGCACGCCTACGTGTTGGCCGATCAGTCGAAGTTCAACAAGATCTCGCCAATCACCTTCGCCAACATCTCGAGTGCGACCATCATCACCGGACATCTAAGAGACAAGAAGTATCGGGATTGCACGACAATCCTGGAAGGAGAGTAAGAGAAGAATGATCTACACCGTAACTTTCAACCCGTCGCTCGACTACATCGTCCGCCTCGATTCCTTCACCGCAGGCGAGATCAACCGCGTGAACTACGAGCAGGTCCTCGGCGGCGGCAAGGGCATCAACGTCTCCATCGTCCTCGGCAACCTCGGCCATGAGAGCACCGCGCTCGGCTTCACGGCAGGCTTCACGGGCGAAGAGATCAAGCGCCAGCTCGACGGCTTCGGCGTCAAGCACGACTTCGTCCAGCTGCCAGAAGGCTTCACGCGCATCAACGTCAAGGTCAAGGCCGAGAAAGAGACCGAGATCAACGGCCAGGGCCCGGACATCAGCGAGGCAAAGCGCGAAGAGCTCTTCGCCAAACTCGACAAGCTCACCGAGGGCGACACCCTCGTACTCGCCGGCTCCATCCCGAAGACGCTGCCGGATGACATCTACGAGAAGATCATGGCCCGCCTCGAGGGCCGCGGCATCCGCATCATCGTCGATGCCGAGAAGAAGCTCCTTCTCAACGTCCTCAAGTACCATCCGTTCCTCATCAAGCCGAACAACCACGAGCTCGGCGACATGTTCGGCGTCAAGCTCACGACGGACGAGGAGATCATCACCTACGCCAAGAAGCTCCAAGAGAAGGGCGCGCAGAACGTCCTGATCTCGATGGCCGGCGACGGTGCCATCCTGCTGACGGCAGATGGCCAGCACTACAAGAGCCCGGCCCCGAAGGGCAAGCTCGTCAACTCCGTCGGCGCCGGTGACTCGATGGTCGCAGGCTTCATCACAGGCTACACGGAGTCGAATGGCGACTTCGAGACCGCCTTCCACATGGGCGTCGCCACGGGCTCGGCTTCCGCGTTCAGCGAGAACCTCGCCACGCGCCCGGAGGTCGAGGCACTCTTAAAGACAATCATCTGATTCATTCTATATACAGTTAAGGGGAGAAATCTATGCGTATCACTGACTTGCTCAAGAGCGAGAGCATCGCCCTTGGCCAAAAGCCTGCTGACAAGCAGTCAGCAATCCGTCAGCTTGCTGACCTCATGGCAGCCTCTGGCAATCTTTCCGACAAGGAACAGTACCTCAAAGACGTCTTCACCCGCGAAGCTTCGGGCACGACGGGCCTCGGCGACGGCATCGCGACGCCGCATGCCAAGAGCACGGGCGTCAAAGAAGCCGGCCTCGCCGCCATGACGGTGCCTGCAGGCATGGACTTTGAGTCCATGGATGGCAAACCGGCCCGCCTGTTCTTCATGATCGCGGCACCGGATTCCGCCAACGACGCACACATCCAGATCCTGCAGCAGCTCGCCATGATGATCATGGACCCGGACTTCAAGGAAGCCCTGATTGCCGCCAAGACGAAAGAAGAGTTCCTGCACCTCATCGACCTCAAGGAAGATGGCAAGTTCGAAGCACCGAAGGCAGAAGCCGCAGCAGCTGAGGGCGAAGCCGTCGACGCTGCACCGGCCAGCGACCACATCCAGATTCTCGCCGTCACGGCCTGCCCGACGGGCATCGCCCACACCTTCATGGCAGCCGAGAGCCTCGAGCAGCACGCCAAGAAGCGCGGCATCTCCATCAAGGTCGAGACGAACGGCTCTGGCGGTGCCAAGAACATCCTGACAGATGCTGAGATCGCCGCTGCTGACGGCATCATCGTCGCAGCCGACAAGAACGTCGCCATGGCCCGCTTCAACGGCAAGAAAGTCGTCATCACGAAGGTCGCCGACGGCATCAACAAGGCCGATGAGCTCATCGACCGCGCCCTCAAGGGCGATGCGCCGGTCTACCACGCATCGGGCAGCGACACGGAAGAGAGCGCTGCTGACGTCCAGGGCGAGAGCCTCGGCCGCCAGATCTACAAGCACCTGATGAACGGCGTCTCGCACATGCTGCCGTTCGTCGTCGGCGGTGGTATCCTCATCGCCCTGGCCTTCCTGTTCGATGATTACTCCATCGACCCGAAGAACTTCGGTTCCAACACGCCGCTCGCAAAATTCTTCAAGGACATCGGCGGTGCCTCCTTCGGCTTCATGCTGCCGGTTCTCGCCGGTTTCATCTCCATGTCGATTGCTGACCGCCCGGGTCTCGCCGTCGGTTTCGTCGGCGGTGCACTCGCTGGCACGACGGGCTCCGGCTTCCTCGGCGCCCTGATTGCCGGCTTCCTCGGCGGCTACATCGTCAACTTCCTCAAGAAGGCTTCGAAGTGCCTGCCGGAGTCCCTCGAGGGCATCAAGCCGATGCTCATCTATCCGTTCTTCGGCATCCTGATCATGGGCTTCATCAGCCTCTTCATCATCGCGCCGCCGGTCTCCGCCATCAACGGCTGGATGGTCGACACGCTGAAGAACATGGACCCGTCGGCCCGCATCTTCATGGGCATGATCGTCGCTGGCATGATGGCCGTCGATATGGGTGGCCCAATCAACAAGGCTGCTTACGTCACGGGCACGGGCCTCTTGGCTTCCGGTGAGTTCCACGTCATGGCTGCCGTCATGGCAGGCGGCATGGTCCCGCCGCTCGCGATTGCCCTCTGCACGACGTTCTTCAAGAACCGCTTCACGGAAAGCGAGCGCAAAGCCGGTATCACAAACTACGTCATGGGCCTCTCCTTCATTACCGAGGGTGCCATCCCGTTCGCTGCAGCTGACCCGCTGCGCGTCATCCCGTCCTGCGTCGTCGGCTCGGCCGTCACGGGTGCCCTGACGATGGCCTTCGACTGCACGCTGCGCGCACCGCACGGCGGCATCTTCGTCGTCCCGACCATCGGCAACCCGCTGATGTACCTCGTCTCGATCCTCGTCGGCGCCGTCGTCGGCTGCGTAATCCTTTCGATCCTCAAGAAGCCGCTCAAGAATGGTGAAGACAAATAAACACATCCCGCTATAAGTAAAGAGCGCTGGACCGCGTCAGCCACGGTCCAGCGCTCTTTTTTGCTTTATTCTGTTTATCCACAAAGAAATCCACAGCTGTGGATAAATCTCATTTCCCTCGGTTTTAATCCGATTTCCTACTATAATATATACAGGCAGCTGTGCATATTGTGGTTAAAATCAACGACTCTTGTCCACAAATTCTGTGGATAATGTGGATAAATCCGTGGATAACCCCATATATACACCGTACTCCTGCCCGCAGCCCCATATATTGGGTTTCAGCCGCGCGATTTTCCCACGTCTGCCTGTGGATATCTAGCGAAGCGCCGAGACGACTTATGCACAGCCTCTTACTTCCACTCCCGATACGGATGGTGGATCAGGCTCGAATTGTAGTAACGCACATCGCCCGAGACCTCCGCCCCAATCCAGTGGGGCTTTATGAACGCAGCATCTTCTGTGGGCAGCTCAATTTCCGCCACAACGAGCCCCTCATTGGCACCCGCGAACACATCGACCTCCCATGTAAAGCCGCCGTACGACTCGAGGAAGCGCCGCTTCTCGATCAGTGGCTGCTCGCAAAGAGCGAGCATGGCCTCCGCATCAAGAAGCGGGATCTCGTACTCGAACTCCGCACGTCGTGTGCCCTCGTTTCGCCCCTTGACCGTAAGGAAGCCCTTCTCCCCCTTGATGCGCACGCGCACCGTGCGCTCTGGCACCGAAGAGAGGTAGCCCTGAGCGATGCGCACCCCCTCTGTCTGCGGCCGCCAGCCCTCCTTGACGAGGAACTTGCGTTCAATCTCTGCTGCCATATCCATCATCCTTTCTCTATGGTCTCCCCCCATTCTACCATCTATCCATCGATTTTTCAGGCTTGACCGCTACGATATGGTGTGGATATGAATAAAGTAATTGCACATCCCACGCGCTTTCCTTATAATGTAACTATAAATGTGCCCTGCTAGAATAGCAGGGATTTATGCTTGATTTTGAGAAAAGAAGGTATCATTTTGCAAACGAATCCGATCCCGCCTCGCCAGCCGCGCCGTTCACGCCGCCGGCATCGAGGTCTCTTTTGGGGGCTCCTGATCGTCGCCTTTATCGCGGCGGCTGCCATGGGCGCGCTCTTCGCGTCGAACAGCCTGCTCGACAAGTCGGCCGATGACATCGTCGAGGAGGGCCTGCTGACTGCCAAGGACAAGACGACCATCATGATCATGGGCGTCGACGAGCGCGATGACGACGTCGGCCGCAGCGACACGCTGATGGTCGCGACGCTCGACCCGAAGAAAGACCAGGCCGCGCTGATGTCCATCCCGCGCGATACCCGCGTCAAGATCAAGGGACACGGCTGGGATAAGATCAATGCCGCCTACGCCTACGGCAGCGCCAAGGGCGGCCCTGAGGCGGGCGAGAAGCTCGCACAGCGCACCGTCGAGGACTTCCTCGGCGTCAACATGGACCACTACGTCGTCGTCAACATCCAGGCCTTCCAGAAAATCATCGACGCCATCGGCGGCATCGACATCGATGTCGAGAAGCGCATGTACTACGAAGACCCGTGGGACGACGACGGCGGCCTGATCATCGACCTGCAGCCGGGCATGCAGCACATGGACGGCAAGACGGCCGTCACCTACGTGCGCTACCGCGATGAAGAGGGCGACATCGGCCGCATCAAGCGCCAGCAGAAATTCATGAAGGCCTGCATGGACAAGATTACGTCCCCGGCCATCATCCCGAAGCTGCCGAGCGTCATCGGCGAAGTTATGTCCTCCGTCAAGACCGACCTCTCCTTCCGCCAGCTGCTCGAGTTTGCTGGCACGCTCAAGGAAGCCCAGAAGAACGGGCTCAAGACCGAGATGGTACCGGGCAAGCCGCTCTACATCGACGGCGTCAGCTACTGGATCCCAGACCTCCAGAAGCTGCGCACGACGCTGGCCGAGACACTCGGCATCACGCTGAACGCCAGCGAGAAGGCCCAGCTCGAACGCACGCAGCACGAGTACGAGAGCTCCATCCCGGCGGGTGCCACCTCTACCCCGTCGACGACGAAGGCGAAGAGCAGCTCGAGCTCGAGCAGTGTCAAGAGTTCAAGCTCGAACAAGAGCAGCTCTAGCAGCAGCAGTTCCAGTTCGAGGAGCACGAGCCGCTCGAGCTCCGAGGGCACGAGCGATCACTTTACGAGCAGCTCGCATGCAGGCAGCTCCCACACGACAGCAGCCCCTGCTGAGACGACGCCAGCCGCTCCGACGCGCAGCAGCAACACGGCAAAGACACAATAAGACACCGTTTTTCGACAAGCATACCAATATGAGCCTTTCCTGCCAAACAAATTGTAGGAAAGGCTCATATTATTATGGCAACTTATTTCACTATTAACAAATTATATTTGTATTTTTATTTCAACAACAATATAATAGTATGCAACACGTTTTTACAGTTTGAACATGGTTGTAACTAAAGTTTACTGTAAAATGTAACGTTTATCACAAGTATAACTCAATAACCCTATCATAAACGTCAGCCTTGCTTTCCCCATCGCCTGACGAGCGCGATTCTGCGCAGACAAGAAGCAAAGCAAGAAAGGAAGTATCCCCCATGAGCAAATTGACGGACCAGGCATTAGCCTTGCACAAGGAACACCACGGCAAGATCGAGATGCACAGCAAAGTCCCCCTCCAGAAGGCCAAGGACCTGACGCTGGCTTATTCGCCTGGCGTCGCTGCACCGTGCCTCGAGATCAAGAAGGACTACAATAAGATCTACGACTACACCAACAAGGGCAACACGGTCGCCGTCGTGACGAATGGCAGCGCCGTCCTCGGCCTCGGCAACATCGGCGCTGGCGCCGGCCTGCCAGTCATGGAGGGCAAGTCCATCCTGTTCAAGGGCTTTGCCGGCGTTGATTCCGTCCCCATCTGCCTCGACACGCAGGACGTCGACGAGATTGTCCGCGCCGTCGAGCTCATGGCTCCGACGTTTGGCGGCATCAACCTCGAGGACATCAAGGCACCGCAGTGCTTTGACGTCGAGCGCCGCCTGCGCGAGACGCTCGACATCCCGGTCTTCCACGATGATCAGCACGGCACGGCCATCGTTGTCGTCTCGGCGCTGATCAACGCCTTCAAGCTCACGGGGCGCAAGTTCGAGGAGTCGAAGTTCGTCCTCAACGGCGCTGGTGCGGCCGGCCAGGCTATCACGCGCCTGATTCACAGCATGGGCGGCCGCGACATCATCCTCTGCGACCGCATGGGCGCCATCTACGAGGGTCGTCAGGAAGACATGAACCCCTACAAGGATGACATCGCCAAGATCACGAACCCGCAGCATGAGAAGGGCCAGCTCGCCGATGTCATCAAAGATGCCGACGTCTTCATCGGCGTCTCCATCGCCGGTGCCGTCACGCAGGACATGGTCCGCTCCATGAAGAAGGACCCAATCGTCATGGGCATGGCCAACCCGACGCCGGAGATCATGCCGGACGAGGCCTACGCTGCCGGTGCCCGCGTCGTCTGCACGGGCCGTAGCGATTACCCGAACCAGGTCAACAACCTGCTGGCCTTCCCGGGTATCTTCCGCGGCGCCCTCGACGTACGCGCCAAGGCAATCAATGAAGAGATGAAGATGGCCGCAGCAAAGGCCATCGCCGATCTCATCGACGAGACAGAGCTCGACGAGCAGCACGTCATCACAAGCCCGTTCGACCCGCGCGTCGCCCCACAGGTCGCAGCAGCCGTAGCAGCTGCCGCCATCAAGACCGGCGTCGCCCGCCTCACCGACATCACGCCGGAACAGGTCGCCGAGCACACCCGCCAGCTCCTCGCAGACGAGCGCGCCAGCGAGGCCTGAACCTGACAGCATATCGCATCACATACAGAAAGAGCCGGACACCAGCAAGGTGTCCGGCTTTTTTGTTGCAGAGGTTTCACTGCCCACCTATAATAGAGACAGGAATCCATTGTACGAAGAAGAACGAGAAATGAGAAAGGAAGGATACTATGAACGCCATCTTCACCCGCACGAGCGTCCGCAAATTCGAGGACAGACCCGTGGAAAAAGAGAAAATCGAGAAGCTGCTGCAGGCCGGCTTTGTCGCGCCGTCGGCGGGCAATCAGCAGCCTTGGGAATTCTATGTCGTGACGAAGCGCGAGACGATTGAGGCGCTAGCTAAGACGAGCCCCTATGCCGGAGCCGCCGCCAAGGCCCCCGTCGTGCTCGTCATCGCCGCCCGCAAGGACGTCATCTTCCCGGGCATCACCGACATCGACTGCGCCATCGCCACCGAAAACCTCTGGCTCGAGCTCGAAGAACTCGGCCTCGGCGGCGTCATGATGGCCGTTTCCCCCGTCCCGGACCGCATTGAGAAAGTCGGCAAGATCCTCAACCTGCCCGACAACCAGTACGCGTTCGCTCTGCTGCCCTTCGGCTACCCCGTCGGCAAGAAACCACAGGTCGACCGCTACGACGCCAAGAAGATCCACTGGATCGAGTAAATGCATACTCATGAAAGAAGGAATTTTTTGTCTACCCCAAAACGCTATCTACTGCTGATTCTAGCCGTCATGATCCAGTCGGCTGGCATCGCTCTCGTGGTCAAGAGCCTCTTGGGCACGTCGCCGATCTCGAGTTTGCCGTATGTCCTGAGCCTGATCTCGCCGTTCACCTTTGGCCAGACGACGTTTGCCGTCAACATGGTCTTCGTCGTCTTTGAGCTCTTGATGCTGCGGCGCGATTTCCCGGCTGTCTTCTGGCTGCAAATCCCCGTGACGATTCTCTTCGGCTTCTGCATCGACTTCTTCATGCAGCTCTTCGCCATCGTGCCGGAGGCCTACGCGCTCAAGCTGCTGCTCTGCCTGCTCGGCACGGCGCTCGTCGCGCTCGGCGTCGCGGGACAGGGCATCGCCGATGTCCTCATGCTCGCCGGCGAGGGTGCCGTCTACGTCTTCGCGCGCAAAACAGGCATCGACTTCGGCAAGGTCAAGGTCGGCAACGACATCAGCCTCGTCGCAATCGCCGCCATCGTCTCCGTGCTGACCCTCGGCACCATCGAGGGCATCCGCGAAGGCACGCTGATCTCCGCGCTCTTGACCGGCATCATCGCCCGCTTCTACCTGCGCCATCTGAGCCGCATCGACGCCCACGGCCGCATCTACCTCGCACCGCATAAATCATAACACACGAAAAGGCTATCGAATCTGTAGGTTTTCAGTATAATCAGCAGGTCTCGCCCTGCTGGAAGCCCATCGGGAGGGGCTGGAGCGAGGGGAGCTCTTCGTGGCGGATGCGGCGCACGATGGCTTCGGCGGCGCGCCGGCCGAGGGCGGGGATGGGCTGGACGACGGCGGTCAGGCTTTGCGGGCCGAGGCGCGTCAGGTAGGTGCCGTCGTAGGCGACGATGGAGAGGTCGTCGGGACAGCGGCGACCGCGTCGGCTGGCCTCACGCAGCGCACAGATGGCGCCTAGGTCCGTGCCGGAAATGGCATCGACGTCGGGATAGCGCTCAAAGACCTCGCGGGCGGCTATGGAGAAATCCTTGGGCTGCAGGGCGTTGGCCGGCATGACGATCGTGTCGAGCGGGACGCTGGCCTGCTTGATGACTTGCGCGAAGATGTCCTCGTGTTCGTGGGCCGTCGTGTGGACGGTTGGAGCGCCGGTGATCTGCACGACATGGTGCGGATGGCGCTTCAGCAGCGCATTGGCGGCCAGCTGGCCGCCCTGATGGTGGTCAGCGCGGATGATCGGGATTTCGTCGCAGAGGTAGCGGTCGAAGGCGATGACGGGCAGCTCGATGTGCTGGTAGTTCTCGATGTGCAGGGCATGGGCGCCGATGATCAGGCCGTCCATCGTATGGCGGCGCAGCATGTCGAGGAAGGCGAACTCGGCGTTCTTCTTCTCGCCCGTCGAGCAGATCATCGTCTTGTAGCCATAATCGTAGAGAGCTATCTCAATCTCGTGCAGCAGGGCGGCGAAAAAGGGGTGAGCGACGTCCGGGATGATGACGCCGATGAGGTTCGTGCGGTTGAGCGAGAGGTTGCGCCCGACTTCGCTCGGCACGTAGTGGAGCTCTTGGACGGCGGCCTCGACCTTGGCCCGCGTGGCGGCTGAGACGTATCCCTTGTTGTTGAGCACGAGAGAAACCGTGCTGGTGCTGACGCCAGCGAGCTTGGCGACATCTTTGATTCTTGCCATAGGAGCAGTCCTTTCATCTGGTCTTGTGTTTAGTCTATCACAATCTCGGTTTTGTTGCATATCTTTTACTTATAGAGACAGTATTTTCAGATAAATTAAATGACAATGACAAGAAAAATAAATACGATGAAATGATTGACATGTGCGATGAAAGTGAATATAATAAAATCATCGAAGCGGTTCGACATGCGACGGAATGCGAGAAGGCTGCTTCGATTTTCCAGACGTATTTATCGAATCGGTTCGATATAGGAACTATACGAGGTGAAGACGATGACAGACGAACAGAAAGAACTCACGCCGGACGCGTTTATTGCGGCACATGAGGCAGAGGTCAACAAGCGCTGGTATCCGCGCTTCCACATCGCGCCGCGCGTCGGCTGGTGCAATGACCCAAATGGCTTTGCCTACTTTGGCGGCCAGTACCACTTCTTCTATCAGTACTACCCGTACGAGCCGAAGTGGGGGCCGATGCACTGGGCGCATGCGACGAGCAAGGATCTCGTGCACTGGCAGCGCCAACCGGTCGCGCTCTTCCCGGATCATCCGTACGATGCGGATGGCTGTTTCACGGGCAGTGGCATCGAGAAGGACGGCAAGCTCTACCTGCTCTACACGGGCCATGTCGACCTGCTGAAGAAGCCGGGCCAGCCGGACCGCATCGAGACGCAAAACCTCGCGGTCAGCGTCGACGGCATCCACTTCGAGAAGTCGGAGAAGAATCCGGTCATCAAACTGCCGCAGAATGTCTCGACGGGTGAGGATCATCACTTCCGCGATCCGAAGGTCTGGCAGCACGAGGGCCGCTACTACGCGGTCGTCGGCGCACAGACGGCAGACGAGGTGGGCCAAGTGCTCGTCTTCGAGTCGGAGGACCTCGAGAACTGGCAGTTCAAGCACGTCATGGCCAAGGCACACGGCAACCAGGGCTTCATGTGGGAGTGCCCGAACTTCGCGGAGTTCGACGGTCACGAGGCGCTGATCCTCTCGCCGCAGGGCGTCAAGCCGGAAGGCAAGCGCTACCTCAACCTGCATCAGTCGGTCTCGATGCTCGGCAAGATGGACTATGAGTCGGGCATCTTCTACCACGATGCGTTCCATATCCTCGACCACGGCTTCGACTTCTACGCGCCGCAGGTCACGCAGACGCCGGACGGCCGCTGCGTGATGATCGGCTGGCTCGCGATGTGGGAGAGCGCGATGCCGGAGCAGGCCGACGGCTGGTCGTGCCAGATGACGGTGCCGCGCGAGCTGCACTACCGCAAGGACAGACTGGTGACACCGCCCGCCCGGGAGCTCACGGCACTGCGCAAGGCCGCGCACACGATGCCGGAATGCATCCTGAGCGAGGAGACGAGCCTGGGCGACTGGTCGTATGAGACGGGCGAGCTCTGCGCAGACCTCGATCTCACCGAAGCCAAAGGCGTGGCTATCCACTTCACGGCAGGCTTTGAAGATACCGTATCGCTCATGGTCGAGAAGGAGAGCGGCCTCGTGACGCTCTCGCGCAAGTCGGCGGCGACGGGGCGCAGGGAAGAGCGCTACGCACAGCTGCCAGCAGGCGAAGACCACCTCTCGCTGCGTATCTACGAGGATCGCTCCTCGCTGGAGTTCTTCCTCAACGACGGTGACATCGTCATGAGCACGCGCTTCTATCCGAAGACGGAGGAACGCGTCGTTGTGCTCGAGCCGCAGGATGGCACGGTGCGCATGACGGATGGCGTCTTCTATGAGCTCGACGACATCTTCGCCTGAGTCTTGCTGATGTCAATCTCATTTATCTAGCTTTTCTGATTTGTGTTTTTTGGGAAAGGGGAAACACATCATGGGAAATCTCTTGAAGGCATTTTCGAATCCGTTCTACAGGACAAGCTCGCTTGAGATCCTGCTGTTCTTCGCGGGCTGGGGCATCTGGTGGTCATTCTTCCAGATCTGGCTGACGACGAAGCAGGGTTTCTCGGGCGCACAGGTCGGCACGATCTATTCCTTCGGCAGCGCGGTCGCGCTCGTCCTGATGTTCGTCTACGGCTCCCTGCAGGATAAGCTCGGCATGAAGAAGACGATGCTGAAGTTCTTCGCCGTCTGCCAGATCCTCGTCGGCCCGTTCTTCACCTGGGTCTACGTGCCGATGCTCGCCTCGAACTTCTACGTCGGCGCTGTCGTCGGTGCGGTCTACCTCGCGGTGGCGTTCCTCGCGGCCTGCCCGGTCTTCGAGGCGGTGACGGAGCGCCTGAGCCGCCGCTACTCCTTTGAGTACGGCCAGGCCAGAGCCTGGGGCTCGTTCGGCTATGCCGTGGCAGCGCTCTGCGCAGGCTTCCTCTTCACGATGAACCCGAACCTGATTTTCTGGACGGGCTCCGCTGTGGCGGCAGTGCAGCTCATCGTCCTGGTCTCGATGACGCCGGAGAACGATGCTTCGCTCACGGCAAAGTACGAGGTCAAGTCGGAGAGCCTCAAGGAAAGCAAGACGCCGTCGTTCGGCGAGATCATCGGCGTGTTCAAGCTCGTCGAGGTCTGGAAGATGATCGTCTTCGTCATCATGAGCTGGACGTTCTACACGGTCTTTGACCAGCAGATGTTCCCGGAGTTCTTCACGCGCTTCTTCGCGACGCCGGAGGCAGGCCAGCAGGCTTACGGCGTGCTCAACTCCATCGAAGTCTTCCTCGAATTCCTCATGATGGGTCTCGTGCCAATCCTCATGCGTCGCATCGGCGTTCGCAAGGCCATCCTTCTCGGCTGCGCCATCATGATTGTCCGCATCGGCGGCTGTGGCCTCGTCACGAATCCTCTCGGTGTCGCCATCATCAAGCTCTTGCACGCACCGGAAACGGCGCTCTTCATCCTCGCCGTCTTCCGTTACTTCACGCTGCACTTTGACACGCGCATCTCGGCGACGCTCTATATGGTCGGCTTCCAGATTGCCGCACAGGTCGGCCAGATCATCTTCTCGACGCCGCTCGGTGCCCTGCACGACAGCATCGGCTACCAGAGCACCTTCCTCGTCATCTCCGGCATCGTCTGTGTGGCCAGCCTCTACGCCGTTGCTATCCTCAAGAAAGACGACCAACAGGTCGATGGCCAGACGCTCTGAGCAATATTAGCGAAAACCTTCATCTTTCACCGTACAAATCTCATAACACACGAAAAGGCTATTCCCTGAGCAGCCAGCTCAAAGGAATAGCCTTTTTACGTTTTACGTGATTCAGTTCTCGAAGATATCGGCCAGGGTGATGTCGAAGCCGGGGTCGAGCTCAACGGGGATGGTGTATGGCATATCTGCCTCTTCTTCCCGGTGCTCCTCGAGCAGCTCGGCGTTGCGAGCGCGGTCAGCGTCGGAGTAGTAGGTGTAGACCTGCGCAAGCTCGAAGCGGCCATCTTCATTGTGATAGACCTCGATGCTGCGCGTTTCGATGCTGACAATCCAGTAGACGCGAACGCCAGCCTTTGCGTAGGCCTTTGCCTTGTCGCCACGATCCCGCTTCGCCGTGCTCGGCGACAGGACCTCAACGACGAGGTCCGGCGCACCCTCCACACAGGTATCCTTGATCTTGTCCGGGTCGCAGACAATCATCGCGTCCGGTATGAAGTGATTCTTTTCGTCCAGGATGAGGTCGACACCGTCCGGCAGAGCCGTGCATCGCTTGCCTGTCAAATGATTGGCAAACAGACGATAAATCGTTCCAGCAATCACAGCATGGCGCACACGAGGACGCGGCGACATCATGACTACTTTGCCATCGATGAGTTCAAATGGCGTCTGGTATTCCTTCTCTACTGCATGATCCATACAATCACCCCTTCCCAAATCATTCTTCAAGTCATCAGTTCTTCTGGTCCATGACGGCCATCGAGGCGACGATGTCGTTCTCGCCGGTCGACATGAGCTTGACGCCCTGGGTGTTGCGGCTGATGACGGAGATGTCGGAGATGTTCGTGCGGATGACGATGCCCTCCGTCGTGATGAGCATGAGCTCCTGGTCCGGGTGGACGACGCGCAGTCCGATGACATCGCCCGTCTTCTCCGTGACCTTGAGGTTGATGAGGCCCTTGCCGCCGCGGTTCTGGGCGCGGTACTCGCTCGTCTCCGTGCGCTTGCCGTAGCCCTCAGCCGTGACCGTCAGCACCTCGGCGTTTGGCGAGAGCGTATCCATGCCGATGACCTCATCGCCGTCGTTGAGGCTGATGCCCTTGACGCCGCGGGCCGCGCGGCCCATCGCGCGCACAGCTTCCTCGCCGAAGACGATGGCCATGCCCCACTTCGTGCCGAGGATCATGTCGCGCTCGCCGTCCGTGAACTTGACGCCGATGAGCTCATCATCGTCGTCGAGGTTGATGGCATTGAGGCCGCCCTTGTGCAGGTTCTTGAACTCGACGAGGCTCGTCTTCTTGACGATGCCCTTCTTCGTCGCCATGAACAGGTAGGCGTCCGGATTGAAGCCCTTGACCTGGATGACCGCCGTGATCTTCTCGTCCTTCTCAAGCTGCAGCAGGTTGATGATGGCTGTGCCCTTTGCCGCGCGGCTTGCCTCTGCGATCTCGTACGCCTTGAGATGGTAGACGCGGCCGCGGTTCGTGAAGAACAGGATCGTGTGGTGCGTCGTCGTGATCAAGAGATTCTCGACGAAATCCTTTTCCTTCGTCGGCATGCCCTTGATGCCCTTGCCACCGCGGTTCTGGCGGCGGTAGGTGTCGAGCGCCATGCGCTTGATGTAGTTGTTGTGCGTCAGCGTGATGACGACGTCTTCCTCGGCGATGAGGTCCTCGACGTCGATCTCGCTCGTGTCGACCGTCAGGCGCGTGCGGCGTGCATCGCCGAACTTCGCCTTGACCGCCTTGAGCTCGTCCTTGATGATGGCGAGGATGCGGCCCTCGTCCGCGAGGATGGCCTTGTACTCCTCGATGGCCTTCAGGACTTCCTGATACTCCTCCTCGATCTTCTCGCGCTCGAGGCCCGTCAGGCGCTGCAGGCGAAGGTCGAGGATGGCCTGAGCCTGCTTCTCCGAGAGCTTGAAGCCCGAGATCAGCGCTGCGCGCGCGATGTCAGCCGTGCGGCTCTCGCGGATCGTCGTGATGACGGCATCGAGGTGGTCGAGCGCAATCGTCAAGCCCTCCAAGATGTGGGCGCGCGCCTCTGCCTTCTTGAGGTCGTAGCGCGTGCGCCGCGTGATGACATCTTCCTGATGCGCGATGTAGTAGTGCAGGACTTCCTTGAGGTTCAGGATCTTCGGCTTGCCGTCGACGAGCGCCAGCATGATGACGCCGAAGCTGTCCTGCAGCTGCGTGTGCTTGTAGAGCTGATTGAGGATGACGTTCGCGTTCGCGTCGCGGCGCAGGTCAATGACGATGCGCATGCCGCCGCGGTCCGACTCATCGTTGAGCGCCGTGATGCCCTCGATCTGCTTGTCGCGCACGAGCTGCGCGATCTTCTCGACGAGACGCGCCTTGTTGACCTGATACGGCAGCTCCGTGACGATGATGCGCGGCTTGCCGTTCGACAGCGTCTCGATGCGGGCATTCGCGCGCATCTTGATGACGCCGCGGCCCGTCGTGTACGCCTGGCGGATGCCGTCCTGACCGAGGATCAGGCCAGCCGTCGGGAAATCCGGTCCCTTGATGACCTTCATGAGGTCGTCGATCGTCGCATCCGGATGGTCTATGAGCATCAGCGTGCCATCGATGACCTCGCACATGTTGTGCGGCGGGATGTTCGTCGCCATGCCGACCGCGATGCCCGATGTGCCGTTGACGAGCAGCTGCGGGAACTTCGCCGGCAGTACCTCCGGCTCCTTCAGCGACTCATCGTAGTTCGGCGTGAAGTCGACCGTCTCCTTGTCGATGTCCTGCAGCATGAGCTCCGCAATCTTCGACATGCGGACCTCGGTGTAACGCATGGCAGCCGCCGGGTCGCCATCGACCGAGCCGAAGTTGCCGTGACCATCTGCAAGCATGTAGCGCATGGAGAAATCCTGCGCCATGCGCACGATTGCATCGTAGACCGACGAATCGCCGTGCGGATGATATTTACCGAGGACTTCACCGACGATACGGGCCGATTTCTTGTAGGGCTTGTTCGAGCCCATGCCCGCCTCCTGCATCGCGTAAAGGATGCGGCGGTGTACTGGTTTCAAGCCGTCCCGGACATCCGGCAGAGCACGCGCGACGATGACACTCATAGCGTAGTCGATGTACGAGTTCTTCATCTCGTGTTCCAGGTTGACCGGCACGATCTTTCCCTGACCAAAATCCACAATCTCACCTCAAAATCTCAAAACAAAAAACATGTATTCTAGCAAAATCATTTAGCATTTAATTATACCATTTTTCTAGGAGAAAGTCCATCAGAGCGCATGATACACGGGACTTTCAAGATCTTCCCGGAAATAGCGAGGCCCATCGGTCAGTCACACCGATGGGCCTTTGTGTTTCATGATGTTGTCCGACATCACTCTATTAATATCCTAGGTTAATATGGATATTTCGTCAATATTTTACTTCAATACCTCCGAATAGATGTAGCCCTCGCGCACGCCGGAATCGCTGTAGGTGATCTCCTTGCAGTGGAAGCGCGCGGCGAGCACCTCGGCGATGATGAGTCCGGGGATGACCGTGTGGATGCGGTCCGGCACCGTCTTCATCAGCATCGCCGTCATCGCCTCATTGATGCCGTGCTCGTCCGTGAAGCGCTCGATGAGCGCCTTGAGGCGGGCTGCCTCCATCTTCACATTGCCGAAGGGCTTCTCGTACAGCGCATTGTAGAGCGCCGCCGCGCCCTTGAACGTGCCGCCGATGCCCGCGATTGACGCCTCGCGGACGTCCGCGAAGGCCGTGGCCGCTCTGAGCGTCGCCTCCGCCTCCTCGCGCATCGCCTCGCATTCCGCCTTCGTCGGCAGCATGCCGTGCACGTACTTCGTGCGGAAGGCCAGCGAGCCGATTGGCAGG
>ULVW01040194.1_pt1 | contig 18057 bp, 10 predicted proteins | sample 1959801 | NCBI WGS metagenome assembly ULVW01 (sample SAMEA4835796, study PRJEB28245) | human gut metagenome | biome: gut microbiome; material: fecal sample | place: Denmark | collected 2008
GGTGAGCGGTTCCGGGCACAGGCTGCGCCGGTGGTGCAGCAGTTCGATGCCCTGTGCCAGCAGGCATATCTGGATATCCAGTCTGCACCGCTGCGGCTGAGCATCAGCGTGGCACTGGTTCCGGACTATCTGCCCAATCTGGGGGAGGTGCTGGAGGCGTTCCGGCAGCAGTATCCCGGCATCCCCTTAGAGCTTGCTTCCCTATCCAACGATGAAGTGCCGGTGCAGCTGCAAAACGGCGCACTGGATGCCGGGCTGGTGATGGACCTAGGCAGCTGTGCCGCAGGGCTTGCACGCACTACCCTCTCCCAGCATCCCACCGCCGTCATGGTCTCCCGCAGCAGCCCTTTCTGGGAGCGGACGCATATTACACCGGCAGAGCTGGACGGGCAGACCCTGCTGGTTCCCGGCTTTGCCCCGGATGCCCTCGCACCGCTGTGGCAGGCACTGCGGGAGAGCAGTGCACACCCACAGCTGGAGCTGGTCGAGCAATTTTATCGGGTACTCTACCGCACGCAGGAGCAGAATTGTGTATCTCTGAACCGTTTTGAGGAAGCCTCCCACAACCAGATGTCCAATGTCCGGGATGTGGTATTAGACGGTCTGCCGCCTATTTGTGCCGGATTCCTCCGTCCCCAAAAACAGCACAACGCCTGTGCGGAGCTATTGTGCCGCTTTTTGCAGGAGAGGTTAAAGTTTTAAAAAAGAGTGACAGCATTTCATAAAATGCGCGGTGAACGGCTTTCTGCTTTATTTAGTTGACGAGTTCATGTCCGTTTCGTAAAAACTCACAGCTTTCTGTAATGCCAGAAAATGCTTGCCTGTGTATTTTATGCTTCTTTTTTCTCCCTGCATCTCAATATCACAGACAATCAAATTCTCGTCTCGCTCTTTAACATGGTAGTTTTGAATCATCGAGATCAAACCAGATAGGTTCTTCTTGCCAAATTTGAACTCTGCCGCACAATTTGGGCACAGGCAAAGTGAATTCCATCCCTCGGAGATGCTCTGCTTGTATCTAGCAGGCACAACATCTGTTGGTAGGATATTACAAGCTTCAAAATACACTTTACCATTTGCCTGAAGGATTTGTTTTCCGCAGATCTGACATTTTCCAAAGTATTGTGCCTTCAAAAATGCCTTTTCCTCCTGATTACTTTCTGAACAGGTATAGCGCAGCCTTGGCGTAACGGTCTTCTGGCCTTCCAGTCCCTCCTGAAAGCTTTCGTCCAGCTTTTTCTCCCGATGCTTCAAATTCTGCACCGCACCATATTCGCCAAGCTCATCTTCGTCCGGCGTCCGCTCTGTTTCAATTTCTGTCTGCACACTGCTTTGCTTTTCAAGAAGGCCAATCAGCGATTCTGGAGCGGCTTTCTCTTTCTTCTTTTTTCGCTGAAATTTCTGATAAGCCTCGAACATCCACCGCAGTTCATCTGGTTTTTTCAACATTGTGCTGACAAAATCCTGATATGGCGCGTCCACGCTTTGAATGGCGGCTTCTACAGCCTCATTTTCGGATATAAACGGAATCTGATCAAACAGAGCGCCCTCACATCTTCCGTATTCCGGTGCCAAATCGCTCTTTTTTATCTCGTCCGGCTTCTTTATATTTCCTTCTCTGTCATACAGCCATGCCATAGAACAAAGCTGTAAAGCAAACATGGACGGAACATGATTTACGCTTTCTGTCGTAGCTGTATTAAATGCGCGGCCTTGAGAGCCAAGCATTTTTCCGTATAGCGGATTTTTTCTGACAATCGTGTTCAGATACTCTACTGCGTAAACCGATTGTCGCACTGTCCCACATTGCAAAATCTCTCCCAGATGCTCCAGCGTCATATCCCAGTTCCAATTCTCAGGAGAATCCGACTTTGTGTATCTTTTTGAGAACACCTTCGCTTGCAGTTCACGATGTAACGCACTGTCACTTTTAAGTAACAATTCAAAGTAGTCTTTCGGTGCAACATTGATTATTTTCAAATCAATATTGCATCCAATTTTTCTAAACACTTCCGGTGAGACCTTGCCACGGTACTCCTCTGAAACCCACGCCAGCTTAAGATTCCCCATGGTCTCTTTTTTTGCCGTGTTATCCTCTTCTGCACAAAACGGTGAAATGTAGCTTTCTTCCGGCTTTTTCCAGCCAGATTCCGTTAGCACGATTGGGACACTTTTTAGAATCTCCCTGACCTCCGCCGGGTTTTCTTTTAGGGCACGTTCAATCAGCCCAAAGTGCTCCAAATTATCTTCGATGGGAATATCGGTATCCTCTGAGGTCTCTCCATAAAAGCAGACCACATCATCCTTCAGTTCCTGCATGGCATTATACACTTCTATGCCAAGAGCATCTGCGTAGAACTTATATCCGCGTTTATCCTGCAAAAAAGTGGTGCTAATTTTGTTTTTACAGGTGATTGGGTTATTCAGATAAACCTGTGTGACTCCATCATATTTTGCGCAAATATGTGTACCATCCTGCAGACGTACAAACGGGATATCATGTGCATCCACTTTATCCTTCAGTTTCAGAATGCCAGTACAAGTCGGATAAATCACCTCCATCAAATGCAGCAGCCACTCATCCGTTTGATTTTCCATAATTTCTGCATTCAGCTGCGGTAAAACGTCTTTCCACCGCAAGACTTTTGTCCCAAAAACATGAGTCAGATAATCCCACAAACGAGTGTATGCTTCTGAGCAGACATCCGCTTCCACCCAATAAACATCGTTCCCATATTCCTTCTGTAAGATATCTTCCGGGATACACTCGGCTATATTTTTTGCATACGGCAACATAGCATCATGAATAGAGCAATGTCCTCCAGACGCCGTCGGAAGCAATGCGAGATTGGCCCGAAGCAACTCACATCCGCACTGATAGATGCCCTGTAGATTTTCTTCCTTACAGGTATTTGAAAGCGGGTAGATATCATTCAGAAATTTCAGCGTCACATATCCATTATTCAACAGCCACCGGATACTGTCCGCAAAAAGTTGGTTCAAACGTTCTGCGAGCAATCTGTTAACTTCGTTATGCCGGACATTATCACGCGCTGGGGTAGTCGAAAAAGGAACATGGATATAAAACGCCTGATGCGTTTCAACTGCTGTTGGGAAATAGACGTAGAGATAGTGTTGCATTGCAGGAACAATTTTTTCTCTTCCATCGTCTCCCCGCTGCAATTCATATCCAATCTGAACCGGCTGTTTGTTCTGTGTATGAAAAACCAGCAGTTCCTTTGTCTTTTTTCTATCCTGCTGAGAGAAAATGACTCGGTCAACACTGTCACTGATAGAACGAATTTCTTTGCTGACCGTCCATTTTTCGCCGACTGTTTGAATTTCGCAGCTTATGTTCCTGATACTCTGAAGCGCAAAAAGTACATCCAAAGAAATGAATTCTTCCAACGCCTTCTTTATCTCTCCACATGCGGCTTCTTTCCCAACATTTCCATCAAACGGAATGGTCAGAATGGTGTCCTCTCCCGTTGACTCCACGTTCTCTGCATACGGAAGGATCAGGTTGTAGATCTTAAAAGCATACATTCCTGAACGAATTTCAGGCGTCTTGGTGTAAGCATAAACAGATTTAAAACCAATTCCAAAACGTCCGATTTTTCCAGATTCAGGCTCATCCTTTGTTGACCGGATGCCACAGATACCACGAATATCAGCCTCAGTGAAAGGGATACCATTGTGGCACAAGACCAGACGATCCGGGTAAAGCGTAAATGTCACATAGGTTGCCCCGGCATCTTCGGCGTTCTGGATCAACTCAAAAATAAAGTGAGTACGGTCGCTATACTGGTCAACAAGAATACGCGGTGCCCACTCTTCAAATTTAGAACCGTAATCTCGCTTATGCTGTTCTCTGATCTCCGCATACAAATCTTCCATCATAAATCCTCAAATATGCTCAATAAACCGTAATAATACCCTTCACAAGCGTGTTTTCCTCAACGGTTGCGCGTTCCTGAACTTCTTCCAGTTCTTTCAGACGTGCATTTTTTTCTTCCTCCAGACTATGAAGCTGGCTTTCATGCATTCTACGGATATTGGCGTCCTCGTCATTTTGAATGCGCGCAGTCAAATCTTCCTTTCTGAACTGGTAGCTTTTCAAAAACGCCGCTCGGCGGTAATCACACTTTTCTTTCACGTCAGCTTTCAACTGCGCAACCGCCTGCTGCTGCTGTTCGCGCTTCAGTTTAGACAGCTTATCCCACTGTTCATCTGTACAGTCATCCGGAACTTCTCGATAATCTGCCGATTCCAGCAAATCGCAAAAATCCAGTGCAGACAAATTGATATCCGATATCGGAACGATCTTTACTTCCTTCCGAAGCCCGATAATTTTCCGTTCTTCGATCAGGAACGGATAATCTCCACAGGCAACCGGGCAATCCTGTGCATCCACAAGAAGTTCGATATAAACTTCATCCTTCTTATGAAGTTCTGCCGCCGCCATCTTTACGAGGGGGTGTACCGCCGTAAAGAAGATAGCATTTCTATCCCGTGTAGCCTCTTCCTGATCAAAGGTGATAGCGATTCGGGTATCATTTCCTTTCAGATAGGACCACCATTGATTGTACATTGCCGACTTTTTGATATTGGACCTACGCAGCAGATTTTTAAGCGTTGCACGGTTTTCTCCGCTCAAATTCAGGACTTTATGAGCCCCTTCTCCCTGAATATAGTTTTTCTTTTCACCCAGAACACGGTTGAAGTACTCTGTCACAAGGGCTTGAATATACTGCTCCCCGATCCACGGATTTTCTGCTTCGGTAACATTTCGATCCAGAACATAACCCGAAATATCAATGCCGAACAGTTCCTTGCTCTCATCCTCAAGCTTCTTCATTTCGTTTGCTCTGGAGACTTCGTTGTCCGCTATTTTTTCAATTTTATCCTCACGTTCCTGCTGTGTAAGAGTAGGATCAAATACAGCTCTGTTGATCTGCTGTGTCATATCACCCAAAATACCGGCACACTCTCCAATAGAGTTTTCAAATATGCCAATACGCTCCAGACAGCGATGATAAATCTTGGCATCAATCGTACCTTCTGTTACCAGATTGCAAATAATAACCGTATCGCTCTTTTGACCGCGACGGTCAATACGGCCAATGCGCTGCTCAATCGCCATCGGATTCCACGGCAGATCATAATTGATCATAAAGTCACAGAACTGGTAGTCCAGACCCTCGCAGCCGACTTCGGTAAACAGCAGGATATCCAGCGCATTTTCGTTTGCTGCAGGCAGTTCAAAGCGCTGACGGAGTGCCAAGCGTTCCTCATCCTTCACACTGCCGTTCACCTGTGCCACGCGATATCCTTTTTCCAGAAGATGCTGCTCCACATAACGCAGGGTGTGACGGAAGGAACTGAACAAGATGATCTTATTGTTCTCCTGATGGTTCTTATTTTCAACAACTTCCAGAAGTCTATCCAGCTTTTCATCCGTCTGCGGCAGATTTTCGGACAATTCGATTACTCGATTTGCCATTGCACGGAATTCTGTTTCCAACTGCCCCATCTTGACGTTTTCAAGATCGCTGACCGTAATATTGCCATCTTCACCGCAATAGTCGGAAAGAATATCTCCCAGTCGCCGGGACACCATACCCTTCAGCAGCGGTGCCAGACCAAAGATGCAGCTGGAAGCCTGTCGCATAAGAGTGCTCATCATAAATTCCAGTGGCACATTATTATGCAGATAGCTGAGCGCATGGGCTTCAAACTCCATCAGCGCATCATACAGTTCCTGCTGTTCCGGCGTAAAATGAACCGAAATGCTCTGCGGGCGGCGCACACAGAAGTCGTTCTGGATATCCTGACGGCGGGTGCGGTTGATCATTCCGGCAAAGCTATGCAAACTCTCCACATCCTGAAGGATTCCCACACGGGCAGTCCGGTCAAGAGGCTGAGCGCTCTTAAGCTGTCCCATGACCTTTTTATAGGTCGGATTATCCTCGATAACGCTGCGTCCCCAGCTGGTCTGCGCAGCACAGGACAAGTGTTCGGCAGCTTCAGAACGCCAATTCTCCACCTGATGGCGAATCAACCGCGCTGCTGCATTGATCTCGGCGTTCGGCTCCTGCATTTCCTTAAAGGTTTTCCTGTCCAGAATCACATCAGGCCGCAGCGTGTTCAGCAAGGTATACAGGTCGTCATCGTCGGTCTGCACTGGTGTTGCGGTCAACATCACAACAGCATCTGCATTATCGGTAAAGTAACGCGCAACCTTATAAGCACCTGTATCCGAATGACGGATATGGTGCGCCTCATCAATGATTACAAGGTCAAAGTGAATCGGATCTTCCAGATCAAGCAGACCCTTCTGACGCCCTTTTCCGTTAAGGAGTTCTTTCGTCATCAGCGAGTACGGAAGAACGGTCTTGCGAAGCGCAGCAGGCCACGCTCCATCCTTGTCGCATTCGTTGATTGCTTCCCGGAGCGATGCGCCATCCAGCTCTGTAAAGTTCTCGTCAAAACGCTTCATCTCAGATCGCCATTTATGCTCTGCAACCAGCGGCTTCGGGCAGATGATCAGAACCGACTCAAAGTCCTCGTCACGCGCCTGCAATTCACGCAGGATGAGACCCGCCTCGATGGTTTTACCAACACCAACGCTGTCTGCCACAAGGATACGCGGACGCTCAGAATGAATCATTTTCAGTGCCGGACGGAACTGATACGGAACAAAATCCACACGGGCAGCATTCAGTGAATACAACTGGTCATTGGTAGGATTGCAGAGCTGCTGTGCCGTCAAAAGGATCTTCAGCTCATCAATCGACACATTAAAGCGCTCCGGTGTGGCATTTGCCAGCAGAAGCTGATCTGCATAGAATGTGCCCAAGCCACTATCCATGAACATAACCTGATATTCCGTGGCATCTCCGCTGCCATGGATAGCACCAATCATGCCCATAACCGCCGGGTTGCTTTTACGGACGACCATAGTGCCCACCGCAAAGGGATCAGCCATCACTTTAACTGGTTTCGGTGTAACACGCTCTTCTGCCTGTTTTTGAGATCTGTCAGACGGTTCTTTGACACGGAGAGGATTTGCGTGGGTAGGTTCGATCACCGTCGCTCTAAATTCTTTCGCCTGATCGATATCGGCTTTTGCTCCATTGAACAGCTCCATGAAATTGATGTACCGAGTCAGATCCAGTATGATGACATCAAGCGGGTATACCTCTACGGTCGTATGCGCCCAATCGTTACGAACTTCAAACATCTGACGGATTGCATCCTTCATCAGTCGATAGTCCGTAAAGTATTCATAGTTTCCCAAAGGATACAGGTTGCGCTTCAGTACACACAGAAGCGCCTGCAAATCAAGTCGTCCCAGTGTTGTAACATTATTTTGCTCAACCTTTTGCAACTGCAACTCGGACAGATTGGCACAGACAGTGGTTTTCCACCAGTTCTGCGGATCAATCTGCTTCAGGCGAGGTTCCAACCACTTGCAGCAGACCTGTCCCGCCTTGTTAAGATATACATTCATTGTGGAGATTACTTCGGTATATTCCATGGTCTATTCTCCTCACCAGTATTTACACGATGTCAATTTTGACCAGCCGCTTTTCAAGCGTAGCACCGGTTTCCTTGTCTGTCAGCAAGAAATAATAGTTGTTTTCACGGGAGTAAGGACGATTTCTCAAGGTCAGGATCACATCAGTGTAGCGTTCTGCATCGCTGCAACCAGCCATTTTATCCGCTTCGACGGTCTTTTTGGTGGAAAGCGCATCCCCGTGCTCATTGATGATGCGGATCTCATAGCTTGCCGAGAGCGTAGTATCCGTTACCGGCTCCGGCTGCAAGAAGCGCAGCTGCACTTTGCGATCCATCAGGACTTCCGGTGTGGGCAGCAGCGAGACTACGGCTTTCTGGGTCTCGACACGACCGGCCTGTGTGTGCACATCCACCACCGGAATCAGCATTTCCTGCACAGATGCGCCGCCGTGTACATAGTTCTGCCCGCCGCCGGCGCACTTGAAGATCGAGCTGCCAAGCGGCGTATACACGGTGCGGGGGTCGGCAGTATCCAGAACTTCGCCCAGCGGATAGCCCACAGCACCGGCAACCGTGCCTGTTTCAGCCGAAATGATATATCGTTTATTCTTGATCTCTGCCTGCGGCAAGTTGATGACCTTATCACTCTCTTGGATCGGGTCATGCTTATACAGGAAGCCGTGATCTGCGGTCACGATAAAATGCCGGATGTTTGCGCTGTCGGTTAGGCGGCGGATTTCCTTGTACAGTTCTTCCACCGCTTCTTCACAGGCGGAGAACACCTCGTTTTCTGTCCGTGCTTCATCGCCGCGGGCATCGATCTGGTTATGGTAGACGTAAACCACCGTTTTGCCGGAGAAATAGCTGCGCAGCTCATCGCGGCGCATATTCTGCATCTGGTCAAACTGGATGCATCCGCTGTTCTTTTCTGTGGCTTGCAAGACGCTCTCGCGTGCTGCGGTGCCCACAGTTTTTCTGCCAAGGATAGTCACCGTACCGTCCGGCTGAAGTTCCAGACTGACATGGGGCAGCAGCGCAGCCATGCCAAGCTGAGTATAAGAGGGCACCGTACTGACCGCAGGGGTCAGTTTTGCACTGCACTTGGCATCCATGGCAAGCTGTTCAAACAGCTGCTGGCCTACCTCGTAGCGCATAGCGTCCGAAATAAACACCACCACACGCTCCCGTGTTCCACTGACATTCCGGCTGTAAAAATGGGTCTGCCGCTCTGTCTGGAAGGTGGTCAGCTGACTGGCAAGGCTCTGGCACCAGCGCACCGCCAGAGGATCAAGGAAATAGTTGGTGTACACCCTTTCCACAAGGGCTTGTAGCTTTTCCATTTCCGGGGTGCGCAGAATCTGACCGTAGTTCAGGTAGAACTTCCGGTATGCGGTATCCACCTGCCATGCGCCGTTCTTGTACTGTGCCGCCAGTGCATCGATGCCGTCTGCCGGGATGAAGTGCAGTGCTTCCAGCACCGTGCAGGCATTTGCCAGTAGTGCGTACTGGTTCTGCCGAGCAGGTTTTGCGCCAAAGTAAGTTTTGCTGCGTTCTTCGCAGATCTGCTGGATGCTATGACCTTTCAGGGTAGCAGAGGTGTTTTCTTCCAGCAGGCGGGTCGTGATCCAGTTGCTGATCTGCTCCTCTGCCGCATCGAACACGGTGCAGTCCAGCAACAGATCCGGGTTTGTGTGCTGCACCTGCCCCAGAACCTGCATGGCGTTCAGTTCCTGTGCAGCAGTATGGGAGAAGCGCTCAAAATAGGGCTGGTCGGGCAGATAGTTCATCATGCTGTCCAAGAAGGCCAACACCTCGCCCTCCTCCGGCAGGCCGCGATCCAGCCACACATCCGGGGCATCCACATCCATAGCGTGGGCGGCGTAGGTGGCAAACAGGCAGGCAACCAGATCTTTCAGGCTCTTTTCGGCAGGGTTATAGCCAAAAAGCCGCTTGCAGACCAGCCAGAAATCCGCCACCAGTCCAAACTTTGCAAAGAGCTGCAAGGATTCGTTTTCGGCATCCAGCGCACCGTGCAGAACCTGCCGTACCACTTCTTCGGGCTTGAGCCGGCACTTGCACAGCACTGCCAGCATTGCCAGTGCAAAGGTATCCTCGGTATCCGCCGGAGTGCCCAGATCGTAGAACCGCTTGGTGCGGTCCTGTGCAGCAAAAAAGTTGATGTGCTCCTGCACAAAGAGCTTTGTTTTCTCGTCCAGATTGAAGTCCTGTGCGATCATAGTCGCCTTGTCGGTGGAGAACTCCTGTGCGTAGCGTTGCATATCGGCAAGGTGGTTTTCTTCCAACGTAGGCTTTGCAAAGGGGGCGTAGAGCAAAAAACTCTCGTCCGGGTGCTCCAACTCCAGCATCCATTTGGTGGCAAACTGGGTGTGGGGCTTCATGCGGTATACCGTTACGCCGGGAATGTTCAGCTGCGATACTTCGTTTTCAAAGCTGGCAGATTCGTCGTACCAGAACACCAGTTTGCGCTGCTCGCCCGGCGTAAACATTCCCCGGAGACGCTCTTCGATCTGGCGCAGTGTCGTTTTAGCCATGCGTTTTCATCTTTCCTTTTTATATTATCGTTATAAACACCAATACACCGGAGCGGTGAAGTTCACCCCGGTGTATCGGTTCTACGTTATTTAATTGGCACCAGCACGTTCAGGTTCTTGCCATCGGCGGCAGTCTGCGCCTTGACATAGTTTACCTTTACGCCATCGTCCAGATCCAGCGCAATACGCAGCGCTGCAAGGTGGGCAATGTTTTTTTCGTACTTTTCGCACTCCTCCTGCTGGAGCTTCAGTTTGTCCAGACGCTTCTGCGCCGTGGACACCGTGCGGGCATCGTTGCTGCTGGAAATGACATTATTCTCCTGCACGATCTGCTGTGCGTAGGTGCGCAGCAGGGGACTGAGATAGTTGTTGTAGACACGACCTGTGGTGTCGGCATCCCAGCGGTGGAGGTAAACCAGCGCCTTGAAGCCGTTCTTCTTGCCGCTGTCAAACATCCAGTAGATGGGCCGCTTCTGGTAGATCTTGCAGTGATCCGCATAGAAGTCCTTCAGGAAGTAGTTGCGGATGACTTCACGGCTGGTGTTGCCCTTGTTGCCCAGCGCCTTGGCAATAAACGCAAGGTTTTCTTCCAGCGTATCGGCACCGTAAACCACACGGACGAACTCCACAATGCGGTTCACAAGATCGTTATCCTCAAAGTATTCCTCGTCACACAGCGGCAGGACATTGTCCTTCACCGGCTGGAGGGTCACATATTTGCTGGCATCCCATTCGCCGCCGGCGTATACCAACCCTTCCGCATCCAGCGAGTACCGCCCAAACAGGCACCCCACCGCATAGGAGAGCAGGCTCTTGATTTCACGGGTCAGGTCGGCACGGCGCACGGTCACGTCTTTGTCTTCCACTTCTGGGGTCAGCTCGTCCTGCAAGCCGTAAATATCAATAAAAATGCGGTTCAGCTCTTCTTCGTTGGCTTTGAGCTGCTGGAACCGCTGCTCACATTCCGCTTCCCATTCTTTATACTTATCTGCAATTAAGCGTCCCATATTTTCTCCCTACTGGAAACTACTGTTCCATTCGCACCACTTGGCAGTTATCTAAGTTCTTGTGTAAAAAGGATATCGTCGTCAAAATATCGATTGCTTCGTCTTCTTCGATGATCCATTTTATTTTGGGTGTATGTGCGGTCACATTTCTGACCATGCTGTTTATTCCTTTTAGCATGGAACAAAATCCCTTTTGCTGGCTTTTTTCACTCTCCGTCTGAAGTTTATTCAATACAAGATATGGCATGGAAGTTGAAAACGCTTTGTCATATAAAGTTGTTCCATCCCCTTCAAGGTTTGTCATCTGCCGAACCCGATCCGCCAGACTTTTCGTTGCTTCAAATACTGCATGGAAGTAGTTTTCCTTCAATAATTCTTCGGTGCAATATTGGAGCACCCGTCCATGCACACCACGCTGGCGCAGTTTTGGCAGGATGCTCTGTACTCTTTTCTGAGCATCATCAATGGTCTTTGCTACCGAAATCTTTTCAAACTGTCCATCCGCTCTGTACTGTATTCCACTAAACGAGAGTATCCCATTCAGCCTTGAGCGCCGGTCTTCAAAGGTATCTTGGTTCTGGACATAGTTCACTGGAGCCAACACTTCCTGAATAAACCGCAAGATCGCATTTCCTGCTCTATCACAGTTCTGGCGTTCCGTAAACGCATATTCTAACCGACGCCATTTTGTTGAAGCACCACTATTATCCTGAATTCCAACACGAGTCAATACACGACTTATTTCACTGCCAGTCATTATCTCATCGCCAAACAGGTGACTAAGCTGTGTAATCTGAGCGTTAGTAAATAAAATTACTTCTGCCATAGCTTCTCCTATATTGACGAATTCCGATTACTTTTATGCCTGATGCTCATTTAAGGCTTAATCTTCTTTCTTAATAGAGCATTCCAACACTAAGCGAAATCCGCCTTTGGTGTCCTTATCATATACCATGCTTTCTTCATCCAGCTTTTCATAATGAATCGGAATTCCCACTTCATTTGGATTGCGTTTGACATTGCTTATAAGGGTTCGCATCTCATGCTGATAAGAAAATCTCTTTTGCTTATGGAATAACTCGATGTACGGAGAGCCCGGCTTAGCTCCCTTAATGCGAAACTCCTTGGTTATATCAAGGTCGTATACAAGGTCTTGTCTATGAACTTTTCCTCCAACTTTTTGAACAGCCTTATCAATTGCACCATTCAGATCTCCGACACTTGCACTCACAGATGCAACTTCTAAGCCTTTATCCAAAAACTTATCGAACATCTCTTTACTTATGTGATGCTCAAACTTACACATCAAAAGGCCATTCTCATAGTATGGCTCACAGATTGGCGTAAGATTTTCTGGCTTTAAAACATACACGCAAAAAGCGCAGACATTCCGACTGGATTTTCTGCGAAGCAGACAATGTTCGCCGTCTTTTATAATTTCCAGATCATCGCCAAACAATTTCCTGCACTTTTCAACGTAACGCGAGTTTTTCTTTTGCCGCGCAAAAACACCTTCATACGCATCACCTTGTTCGTCATTATGATCTTTTTCAGCTTTCTCGATATAAAAACCAATCGTGCTAAACCATGCCGTTCCATCCCTTAACGACTCAGCCGCCCAAGGTTCAGCTATTTTCAAGCAGTACAATACTTGCACCAACGCAAACTCCTACTCTGGAACTCCTACTAACCGATTCCACTCTGCTCTTAATTTTCTGAGGTGTTCCGCATTTTTGACATACTCAACTGCTTCTTTTTGTTTGCTTCTCGACTTAAAGCGTCCTATCACCTTAAAATCAGATAAACTTATGCTAATTTCTTCGCCTGCATAACCTGCATGAACATGAGGGTAATTTAAATGTGGCTTTTCCGATGGGTGAAAGAAATAGCTAATGCCATCTTCCCTAGCAAACTCGGCAGCATTATGATGACCGAACAAATCAATGTAAATAATTCTACTAGCATCTGCTAGATCGTGCGTCTTTTTTAACGGTATAAGATCTTCATCTATTCTAGCATATAATTTTTCTACATCTGTTGCTTTCAAATATCCATGATTTTGATATACTTTCAAAAGTGTTTCTGGTAAACATACAGGATCAAATTCTGATAATTCAATTGTATCCACCAGTTCTTTCCTGCACTCACTAAGATAATATAACTCTATCATTTTTCAACAATTTTAATCCGACGATGCTTCACATTTCCACGCACCTCATTGGAAACATTAACAATCATATAGTTCGAGTCAGCTAACTCAGTAGAAAGTTTCTCTCTAAAAGAATGGAGTGCTTCATTAAGTTGCGATACTGCTTCAACATTAAGACCGTCCGCAATCGGCTCAATATAAATGTATGGAGGAATTTTTGCGAATTCTGTATAGGCACGTTTATTCAAGTGACACTTGTTTACCGCAATGCTTTCCACCAACTGTTCCAATTCTTCAATAGTAAACTGCTTTTCCATTATCAATCATTCCTTTCTGTCATAGCACTCACTTTACACCAGCGGGTGCTTTTTAAAGTCCCAAGAGGTTTCAAAAGCATCCCAGTCGTACTTTGCATATCTAATATTATCACTTACAATACCATCGACTTGATCCTTATCACAAATAACAAGCGGAATTTTTTCTATATCACCGCTGACAATACTCATTCCGGGCGATATAACTTTTACATAATACTTGCATACAACGCTATTCATAAAACCAAGGATATACTTTGTGTTTTCACTTGACGGAAATCCTTTTAGTCCCACTGAGCTAAACACGAATCCCTCCGGATCATGTCTAACAGATAGCACTGTAGCAATTTTCGACCAAGTCAACCCGGGTTGGAAGTAAAATTGTCTCGATGGCAAATGATTTCCCATTGTAAGTAATTTTTCATAGTTAGTTATATTATAGAGAATCACTTTTTCATTATTGCCAAACCATTTTCTAAATTCTCCACCTTTGTCTAATGGAAAATATTTTTTTTGTGACTCATGTGCCGCTTCTGTAGATATATACCCAAAGCCAATTTCAGTGTAATTGATTTCATACCACGATCTTACGAATCTATCGTCAGCACCTGTCGATGTTCCCTGTTTAGGGCGAAGCAGTTTTTTCAATCGTTCTCCCGTTTCAAATGCCTTTAGTGCTTTTGATGGCAAATAGTATGCAAACGGCGCTCCTTCAATATAATTAAAGCTACTAACATTGCGGACAAAACGACCTTCACCGCTAATAATCTCACTTTGCTTTTCGGATTCATTTTTTCCGGTGGTTGCCTTGACGAACAATGTATTCCACTTTCCATTTGTGCAATGCTTAAGGAAAGTAAACATCGCCGTTTGAACAATTTCACCACTTATAGAATCAAATGCACGTGTTCCAAGGTGAACCATGTTTACAAGGTGAAACGGTCTTACATGATTTCGAAAACTTTCAAATCGTGACTGAAACATCCATGTGCTTTGGGTGATCATTGATGTAAAACGGTTTTCGTTTGTCATCGACAAGCATTTTTGTGCAACGGCTGTATAAATATCCGCTTTTCCATCCTGATAGGATTTCTTAATATACTCTAACAATCCGTCAACCATTTTGGGACTTCCAATATACGGAGGATTTGTCACAACCACATCGTACTTTTGGGAAAGTATAATAGCCTGCTCAATGAGTTGCTTGACCGACTCATTAACTGCATCATACCACATGGACATCTTGATATCGTGCGCCGTGGCAGCTGCGCTTGTTTCCCATGCATCCTTCAAGCCCTCATAATCCAGCGGCTTGATCTGAAGGATGGAGCCGTACTCCTTGGCATCCACAAAGGCATCCAGCAGATAGTTGAGGGTATCCCGGCACTCCTGCGAGTTGAGGAAGTTGCCCATTTCGTGCTTATAGGCACCGCCCAGCCAGTTGGATTCCTGAATATCATACACTCTGGGTTGGGGAATATTGCTGCGGCTGAAGAAATTGCTGTCATACTCCCGTGCCTTCATCATCACGGAGAAGTAGGCGATCTGTGCAGCACGCTTGTCGATATCCAGACCAAAGAGGTTGTTTTCCAGAATGGAGCGCACGGCCTCCCGTTTGGAGTAGCCGTTGTCCAGATAAATCTGCATCAGCACGTCAAACAGGTAGCACAGGATATGGCCGCTGCCCATGCAGGGGTCGATCACCTTCAGCTGCTCCGGCTCCATCTTGGCGTACTGGGCACGGATCTCCTGCAGCTGCTGCTCCACCTGCGGCTCCTGCGGGGCCTCGTCCAGATAATACTTCCACTCAGACTTATCAAAGCCGGGATGGCCCTCGTACCACAGGCGGCCAAGGCTGTTCTCCACCATGTAGCGCACAATCCAGTCCGGGGTAAACAGCTGGGTTTCTGCCGGAATCTGTTCGACTGTAACTTTTGCTCCACCTTTTACAAGTTCATCAATTTCATCTTTCAATTCCGAGTTGTAATACTGGTACATCCAGCCGATGATCTGCACCTGACCCATGGGCTTGCCGTCCTCATCCACGGCATGGATGTCGAACCATGGGTCTTTTACCTCGTGAACCAGACGGTAGACCACGCCGTTGGGGTCGTTGAAGCTGAGCGCCACCAGCAGCTCTGAAAAGCTGTTGTGCTCCTCCAGATTCTCAAACAACCGAGGCAGAATGCGGCTCAGGTCGTTGCACTGCTTGAAGAACAGAAAGCGGAACAGGTCATCTTCCTTGTTGGCATCCTGCAAGTCGAAGATTTGCTGCTTTTCGGCATCGGTAAACTCCAGATCGCCGGAAAAAGGCGATGCAACCAGATCGGGCAGCTTCTGCCCCTCAATCTCGCTGGAAAGCACTCGCACCGGGATATAGCGGTTGACCTCCATAAAGCGGATGGCAATCAAGCGATTGAACCATGTAAAGGCGATCTCCTCAATGAACTGCTCCAGCTGCTGCTTGGGGCTGCCATCGGCATAGAAGCCCCGCACATGGGCGACAAGGTTCCTATACTGGTTCACATAGCGCTCGCCCTTAATGGTCTGGGTGTTGCCGTTGCCAAGGTCGAACACCAGTTCCTTATCCGTGCTGGTCTGCGGCTCCACAATGCCTTTTTCGGTAATGCCGTAGCGCTCCAGCTGGAACGTCACATCCGCGATCAACTTGCGGCGTGCTTCCACCGCAAATTTCTTGATGGGTGCCTTTTCCATAATGTTCCTCTTTTCGTTGTTTTCCTTACCAGATATCCACGTTCAGGGTATCGCCATCGTCCAGTTTCTGTTTCAGGGCACGGCGCAGCTTTTCAATATAGGCATCCAGTTCGGCAGAGTTGTTGATCTGCCACGAGGCCGGGGTCACGTCCTGAATGCTCACGGTCACACGGCGGCGCACCGGGGTGGGCGGCGTAACCTTTGCAGGCGCAGAACCGCCAGCCGGGCGGGCTGCCGGGGTATCAGATACCGGCAGATGTGCTGCCTCGTACTGGTCGATGGTGTTGATCCAGCGGATCTTGGTCTGGTTTGCGTCAGACTTCAGTAGCACAAACTCGTTCAGATCCTTGGCGGTGTCCACCTTGTGCAGTGCTCCGTCCCGCTCAGTCGTAACCGCAGACCAGAAATGATCCTTGCAGCGGACCGTGTTCAGCTGTTGGAAGATACGGTTGTAGCAGCCCTCCACATATTCCCTGACGGGTGCGGCTTTTTGCTCTAGCAGAGCGTTGTACTTCTCCAGAAAATCCGTGCGCAGTGCCGACAGATTGCGAATCTTCTCATAGGGTTCTGCCATCTCCATGATCTTGCACATGGCATCGGCTGCATTTTTCACTGCTTCATCGGTAATCTGGCTCTGGTTGCGCTTGTAAAGTTCTACGGCATCGTGCGCCTCGCAGAATGTCTTTATCTGACCGCCCTCAAAGAAGTCCCGCAGATACTCATAGGTTTCTTTGAAATCACTGTAATCGCCCTGTGCGTTTTCCAGTGCGGTATAGAACGCATCGGTGGTCGTAGGTGCAATGAGCGTATTCATCAGCGCCAGTCCCGCATCTACGGTACTCTTGCCGGGCAGATACGGTTCCGAATGGTAGACAGCCTGCTGCTGCCGCAGGCTGTCCAGCATGGTGCGGCATTCCTTTTGCAGTTCCCGCATCAGCTCCTCGTCATCGTCCGAAGAAACGCCCTTCTGGAACAGGTCACGCATCATATCCCGGACCAGACGCTTCTGCTTATCCGAAGCGTGCTTGCGGATATCGCACAGCAGACGCTCCTGAAATTCCACCTTGGTAAACAACCGCTGAAACTCCTGCGGATTCCGGCTGGAAACGTTGAGCTGCTCATGGTTCAAGGTCAGGGTCAGAATGCCATCCACAAACAGACGTGCAACTAGCCACTCTACATCCACCGGCAGGAAGCCGTAAGGCTCCTTGGTAAAGGTGTTCAACAGGGTTTTCAGCGAAGTGACTGTCCGTGCCATGGAGTTGCGCTCGATCCGGTTGCGGACGGCTGCCAGCGCACGACTGTTGCCGGTGCCCTCACCGCTCAGGCGCTGCTGACCGGCTTCGGTAAAGATCTTGCTGATATCCTGCTCCGATACGGTCTTGTCCATATCGGTCAGGTGGCTGAACAGGCGCTCCACCTGCTGCTTCAGCGCATAGTTCAGACGGGTTTCAAAATCACGAGAGCCACCGGACAGCTTGGAGCCATACACATAGATATCCGCCTCGGAAAGTGCCTGCTTCAGGAACACCTTCACGTTCTGGCGGCGTTCCTCCACTTCCTCCTGCTTTGCCTCGCAGATGGCCCGATACTTGGTGATACGGCCTGCGGTGCCGCTTCGTAAATAGTTCTGAATTTTCAGCATGGTACGCAGCTCTCTGTTCAGGCGGTTATCATCGTGCAGCTGCACAAAGATCGTATGGTCGCCGCTTTCGCCGGCAGAAAGCATCTTCAGCCGGGTCTCGTCAGCATCATCTCCACGGGAGACTAACTATTAAAAGTCAAGCCCCAAAATGTAA
>ULVW01109376.1_pt1 | contig 18043 bp, 8 predicted proteins | sample 1959801 | NCBI WGS metagenome assembly ULVW01 (sample SAMEA4835796, study PRJEB28245) | human gut metagenome | biome: gut microbiome; material: fecal sample | place: Denmark | collected 2008
CGCAGCGGCAAATCCACAGGTCTATGAGCCGGACTTGGCAACGACTCAGTATAACTTAGGTTGTTTGTATTACAATATCCAACGTTATGAGGATAGCGAGAAGATGTATCTCTCCGCCATGGAAATTCGTCGACGGCTTGCAGCGGCGAATCCACAAGTCTATGAGCCGGGTTTAGTACGAGCATGCAATAACCTTTCATTCTTATTTCTTGCTCAGGGTAATTTTGAAGAAGCTGAACGGTATGCCCGTGAGGGGTCAAAATATGATTCTACTCATCATACCGTTTATACAAATCTTGCGGCATCCCTTCTTTTTCAAGGTCGATATGCCGAGGCGGAAGAGATATACCTGCGATACAAGGAAGAGCTAAAAGAGGACTTTCTCTCGGATTTCGAAGATTTCTATCGACGGGGAATTATTCCCCCGGAACGGGAAGACGATGTGGAACGGATAAAAAAGCTGTTGTCGAAATAGGCAGAGACATACATTCGATCGGGATCGCTGCGGGTGCGGATTAGGGAGTGTAACGCATCATTGGATAAACGAGCCGAGTCGCTTGTATACTATACAGAAAAACAGAATTCGGATATGGAAACAAAGAAAAACACACGTTTGTTGTCATTGGATACCCTTCGGGGATTCGATATGCTTTTTATTATGGGTTTCGCCCCGTTGGTAGTCGCCTTGAATGCCTTGCACCCGACGGCGGTGGGCGATGTCATAGCGGGGCACATGCGGCACGTCCCGTGGGACGGGTTTACCCAGCACGATATGATATTCCCTCTGTTCTTGTTTATCGCAGGTATATCTTTCCCGTTTTCATTGGCCAAGCAAAGGGGGAGCGGATCGAGCGACAAACACATTTACCTGAGGGTTCTCCGCCGGGGTGTCACCCTCGTTTTGCTGGGATTCTTGTATAACGGATTCTTACAGTTGAATTTCCCCGATGTGCGCTTGGCAAGCGTTTTGGGGCGTATCGGGCTGGCGTGGATGTTCGGGGCTTTCATTTACATGAGTTTGAAAAAGTCGGTACAATATGGTTTGATTGTCTTTATCTTGGTGGGTTATTGGTTGCTGTTGGCCTTTGTGTCGGCTCCCGATGCTGCGGGAGCTTCCCCTCTTTCTATCGAAGGGAATCTGGTCGGATATATCGATCGGCATTGTTTGCCGGGGAAATTGATATACGGTAATTTCGACCCGGAGGGCCTGTTGAGCACGCTTCCGGCGATAGTCACGGCATTATTGGGAATTTATGCGGGGGAAATCGTCCGTTCCACCCGCTTGGGAAGCGGAGAGAGAAAGAGTTTGCTGTTGTCGGGAATCGGGGTTGTGTTGGTCGCCATAGGGCTGATTTGGAATACCGTATTCCCGATTAACAAAATGCTTTGGAGCAGTTCGTTTACCTGTTTCGTGGGAGGACTTTCGTTCTTGTTGTTCGCTTTGTTCTACTATATCGTTGATGTGAAAGGGTGGAAATCGTGGACTCTCTTTTTCCGAGTGATAGGACTAAATTCGATAACGATTTATCTGGCGCAGCAGGTGGTAGGATTTTCTCACATGAATAAGTTTTTGTTCGGAGGTATATCCCAATGGGTGGGAGAATGTGCCGGTGAGCCTGCCGGTGCGGTCGTCCTTCGGGCAGGATATGTCGCTTGTTGCTGGTTCTTCCTTTATTTTCTGTATCGGAAAAATATTTTCCTGAAAGTATAGTTTGTCGGTGGTGAACTCGTTCCATCTTATCTACGATGAGCTGGGGAGAGAAGTCTTGTCTTTGTTTCTTTTACTGCTGGTATTTCTTTAACTCCTCCGTCCTACGCTATATTTTGCGTTGTAAAACACCCCGTAGTGCTACGGGACACGGCAAGGGGAGGAGTGAAATGTTTCGAATGTTACAAGGTCTGGCGGGAGGAGGGGGAGGGCTGTTTCAATAGAGAAGCATAAATCTTACTCGTCGTTTTAAGAGCTGACTTTTTGTTTTTTGAAACACAGGGGAGAGTGGGGAATGGGGGAGTGGCAGCGATGAAGAGAGGAATAGAAAAAAATAAAAACGGTTTCTTACATTTTTTTAATTTCACAATTCCGGTCGAAAATGTTATCTTTGTTTCTCTTAAACAGGATTATTCATACGAATATAAAAGAAATATATCGTGGCCAAAGAAATTGTCGAAACTCCGCTGATGAAACAGTATATCGAGATGAAAGCCAAGCATCCCGATGCGATATTGCTTTTCAGGGTGGGGGACTTTTATGAAACGTTTTCGGACGATGCTTTGGTGGCATCGGAAATATTGGGGATTACATTGACTCGCCGGGCAAATGGCGCTGCCCAGTATGTGGAGTTGGCCGGTTTTCCCCATCATGCTCTCGATACTTACCTTCCCAAATTGGTGCGTGCCGGAAAACGGGTGGCTATTTGCGAACAGCTGGAAGACCCGAAACTGACAAAAAAATTGGTCAAGCGCGGTATTACGGAATTGGTAACACCGGGTGTGTCGATTAACGACAATATTCTCGATCACCGAGAGAATAATTTCTTGGCGGGTGTTCATTTCGGGAAAGGTAACAAAGTGGGTGTGGCTTTTCTCGATATATCGACGGGTGAGTTCTTGACCGCCGAGGGAGATTTCGACTATGTGGACAAGCTGTTGGGCAATTTCTCTCCGAAAGAGGTGCTGTTCGAACGCACGAAACGGAAATTGTTCGAGGAGCATTTCGGTTCCCGTTTTTTTACTTTCGAGTTGGACGATTGGGTTTATACCGAGGATGCCGCTTCGGATCGCTTATTGCGTCATTTCGAGACGAAAAACCTCAAAGGTTTCGGAATTCACAATATGCCCAACGCCATTATCGCCGCGGGGTCTCTGCTTCATTATTTGGATATTACGCAGCATACGCAGATTTCGCACATTACATCGCTGTCTCGTATCGAGGAGGAGCGGTATGTGCGATTGGATAAATTCACGGTGCGGAGTCTCGAATTGCTTTCTCCGATGAACGAAGGTGGAAAAAGCCTGCTCGACGTGATAGACCGGACTGTCACCCCGATGGGGGCGCGTATGCTCAAACGGTGGGTTGTCTTTCCGTTGAAAGATGTGAAGCCTATCGAGGATCGGTTGAACGGAGTGGAGTTCTTTTTCCGCCACCCCGAAGTTAGGGAGGTTATCGATCCGCAACTCGATACGATAGGCGATATGGAACGCCTCATTTCGAAAGTGGCGGTGGGGCGTATTTCGCCTCGCGAGGTGGTTCAGTTGAAGGTGGCATTGTCGGCGATAGAGCCTATCAAGGCTGTTTGCGAACAGAGCGATGAACCTGTATTGCAACGTATCGGGGAGCAACTGAATTGCTGTACGATCATCAGGGACCGAATCGAACATGAAATTAATCCCGATGCGCCCAATTTGGTGAATCGGGGAGGAATTATCCGCAAGGGTGTGAACGACGAACTCGACGAGTTGCGAGAGATTTCCTATTCGGGGAAAGACTATTTGTTGCACGTGCAGCAGCGCGAGAGCGAGAAAACAGGTATTCCCAGCTTGAAAATCGGGTATAACAACGTATTCGGGTATTACATCGAAGTGCGCAATACTCACAAGGACAAGGTTCCTTCCGATTGGATCAGAAAGCAGACGTTGGTGAGCGCAGAGCGTTATATTACCCAAGAGTTGAAAGAATACGAGGAGAAGATTTTGGGGGCGGAGGAGAAAATCCTTTCATTGGAAACGCAGTTGTTCAATGATTTGATTCTTGCATTGACGGAGTATATTCCTGCCATACAACTCGATTCCAATCTCATTGCGCGGCTCGACTGCTTGTTGTCGTTCGTGAAGTCGGCCGTGGAAAACCGGTATATTCGTCCCGAAGTAAACGATTCGCTGGTTATCGACATCAAGGAAGGACGTCACCCGGTTATCGAGAAACAGTTGCCGCCGGGCGAACCCTACATCAGCAACAGTGTCGAGCTCGACAACGACAAGCAGCAAATCATGATGATAACGGGACCCAACATGGCTGGTAAATCGGCGTTGTTGCGCCAGACCGCTTTGATTGTTCTGATGGCTCAGATAGGAAGTTTCGTTCCGGCCGAGGCCGCTAAGATAGGTATTGTGGACAAGATTTTCACTCGTGTGGGGGCATCGGACAATATCTCGCTCGGCGAATCTACCTTTATGGTCGAGATGACCGAGGCCGCCGATATTCTCAACAATCTGTCGGAGCGGAGTTTGGTTCTGTTCGACGAGTTGGGACGGGGAACGAGTACTTACGACGGTATATCTATCGCGTGGGCTATTGTCGAGCACATACACGAACACCCCAAGGCTCGTGCCAAGACGTTGTTCGCTACCCATTATCACGAGCTGAACGAAATGGAACGTACTTATAAACGCATTGTCAATTATAACGTTTCGGTAAAAGAGGTCGACAACAAGGTGATATTCTTGCGGAAATTGGTACGCGGCGGGAGTGAGCACAGTTTCGGTATCCATGTGGCGAAGCTGGCCGGTATGCCCCAGAGCATCGTCAAGCGGGCCAACCAGATTTTGAAACAGTTGGAGTCGGAGAACCGTCAGAACGGTATCGCCAAGCCTACCGCCGAAATCGCTTCGTCGAGAGGTGGCATGCAGTTGAGTTTTTTCCAACTGGACGACCCTGTGCTTTCACAGGTTCGGGACGAAATTTTACAGGTCGATATCAATAACCTTACACCGGTAGAAGCATTGAATAAACTGAACGAAATACGAAAAATAATCACCGGGAAATAGAACGGTTTGTTTATGATGAAGAGAAGCGATTTTGAAATTATGGCGCCGGTGGGTTCGTACGATTCTTTGACGGCGGCCATACAGGGAGGGGCCGATTCGGTATATTTCGGTATCGAGGGGCTGAATATGCGAGCCCGTTCGTCGAATAATTTTACGATAGACGATTTACACGAGATCGTGCGTATTTGTAACGAGCATCACATAAAGAGTTATCTGACGGTCAATACCGTTATCTACGACGAAGATATACCTCTGTTACATCGTATTATCGATGCGGCGAAGGAGGCCGGGCTCTCGGCTATTATCGCCAGCGATGTGGCGGCTATGACCTATGCCCGCGAGATAGGGGTAGAGGTGCATTTGTCGACCCAGCTGAATATTTCCAATACCGAGGCGTTGCGATTCTATGCCCGTTTTGCCGATGTGGTGGTACTGGCTCGGGAGTTGAATATGGAACAGGTAGCCCGTATTCACGAAGCCATTTTGCGGGATCGTATCGTGGGGCCGGGCGGAGAACCGGTACGTATCGAGATGTTCTGTCACGGGGCATTGTGCATGGCTGTGTCCGGCAAATGCTATTTGAGTCTTCACGAAATGAATGCTTCGGCGAATCGAGGGGCTTGTATGCAGATTTGTCGCCGTTCATACGAAGTGAAAGACAAGGAGACCGGTAACGAGTTGGAAGTGGATAACGCTTACATCATGTCGCCGAAGGACTTGAAAACGATACATTTCCTGAACAAACTGATCGATTCGGGGGTGCGGGTATTTAAAATCGAGGGTCGTGCAAGGGGACCGGAATATGTGCGTACGGTCGTTTCGTGTTACAACGAGGCCATCGAGTCTTATTTGAACGACGACTTTACCGACGAGAAGGTCGCACAGTGGGACGAACGGCTCGCTACCGTCTTTAATCGAGGGTTTTGGAACGGATATTATTTGGGTCAGCGCTTGGGCGAATGGACTCACAATTATGGCTCGGGAGCCACGAAACGAAAGATATATATAGGCAAGGGCGTGAAGTATTTTTCCAACCTCGGTGTGGCCGAATTTCTCATGGAGAGCGGTTCGTTGAGCGTGGGAGACGAGATACTCGTCACCGGCCCGACGACCGGTGCGCTTATCCGCAAGGTGGAGGAGATACGAGTCGATTTGAAACCGGTACAAAAGACGGTAAAAGGCGAGCGGTTCTCGATGCGTATCGATGAGAAGATACGACCGTCGGATAAATTATTTAAATGGGTGGATAGTTCGGAACTTAATACAAAATAAAGATGTTCATGAAACGGGCGATAGTTATACTTTGTGGAATCGTATGCACCGGACAGCTTTTGGCCGCCAAGCCGGGAATCCCGGCTTATAACGATGACAGGGCTTTGATAGATAGGGGAATCTTTCTCTTTCAAGAGAAGAACTACGCGGGTTGTGCCGATGTGATGAAAGAGGCTTGTGAAGGCGATTTGTCGCCTGAGCAGCGGGAAACGGCCGACTGGTATATCGCTCTTTCGGAAGCCCGCAATTATTCGCCGCAGGCTGTACGGCGGTTAACGGATTTTTTGCGAAATTATCCGGATTCTAAACATACTTTGCAGGCTCGGTTGGCATTGGCCGATTATTATTACGACAGCCAAGATTATGCAAAAGCCTTGAAAACCTATCAGACGGTAAATGTGAGTCTGTTGACCGGCGACGAGGAGGACCGGTGGGGATATCGCACGGCATGTTCTTTGTTGAAGACCGGTAATCCCGATGCGGCGAAACCGCTGTTTCAGCTTCTAATCGGGAAAGAGAGATTTCGGACAGGAGCCACGTTCTACCTTTCGTATATACAGATGAACGAGGGAGACGATAGAGCCGCTTTAAGCGGATTTTCGAAAGTGGCGGACGACAGGAGTTTCGGCTATGCCGCACGGCTGCACATGTTGCAGATTTATTTCGGGCAAAAACGTTTCGCACAGGTATTGTCCGAGGGTAAAGCGTTGTTGTCCCGTCCGTCTTCCGATGCCGACTTATACACCGAGCTTCTTCGGTTGCTCGGCGAAAGCGCTTATCAAGAAGGTGGCGATGAAGCGGCGACGGAATATTTGGAAAGGTATTTGCAACGATGTCGCAAACCCGAACGCTCTTCTCTTTATGTCATGGGTGTCATGGCCTATCGCCGGGGAGAAGATGGCGAGGCGATCGATTATTTGGGGCGTGTGACCGGCGTGGACGATGCTCTTTCTCAAAATGCTTATCTTTATATCGGGCAAGCCTATTTGCGAGCGGGAGATAAAAATAATGCCCGCATGGCGTTCGAGATGGCTTCACAAGGAAATTACGACCGTCAGGTTCGGGAAACGGCGCTTTACAACTATGCGCTCTGCCTGTATGATCGCACGGCTTCGCCTTTCGATAACTCGGTGGGTGTGTTCGAACGTTTCTTGAACGAGTTTCCCGGTTCTCGCTATGCCGACAAGATTAACGACTATTTGGTAGAGGTTTACATGACGACCCGTAATTATCGGTCGGCACTGGCGTCTATCGATAAAATACGGAAGCCCGACGGGAAAATACTCGCCGCCAAGCAGCGCATTCTTTTCCAGTTGGGGACAGAGGCTTTCACCAATGCCCGTATCGCTGATGCCGAAAGTTTGTTTAGCCGGGCGATCGCTGTGGGAAACTATGATACCGATATACGGGGTAAGGCTGCGTTTTGGCTCGCCGAGTGCCAATATCGTCGGGAACAATACGATATCGCTGCCCGGAATTATTCGGCATATCTTTCTTCCAGCAAGGACAAGCGGAGCGAAATGTATTCGCTGGCTTGGTACGATTGGGCCTACTGTCAGTTCAAACAACATAACTTCTCGCAAGCCCTCGACGGTTTTTCCCGGTATGTCTCTGTACAGACCGGAGGAAATCGAAGCATGCTTGCCGATGCCTATTCCCGGATAGGCGATTGCTATTATTACGCCCGTCGGTTCGCCGATGCCGAGCAGTATTATGCCCGGGCCCAAGAGACCGATGTCGCGAACGGAGATTATGCCCTTTTTCAAAAAGCTTTCATGGCGGGATTGCAGAGGAATCACGAACGCAAAATAGAGTTGTTGGACAAATTGATTGTAGATTATCCCCGTTCGGGGTATCTGGCGAACGCATGGTTCGAAAAGGGACAGGCTTATACGATATTGAATAGGAATAACGATGCTATCGTATGTTACAAACAGTTAATCGCCGATTATCCCCAGAGCGCGATTGCCCGCAAGGGAGGTTTGCAGTTGGGTATGGTCTATTTCAATAACGGGCAGACAGACGAATCGGTGGCTGCTTACCAGCAAGTGATAGAGCGTTATCCGACCAGCGAGGAGGCTCGCATAGCGGTCGCCGACCTCAAATCGGTATATGTAGAGAAAGATGCAATCGATGCCTACGCTAACTATCTGAACAGCGTGGGACGGTCGGAACAGGCCCCTGTGAGCGAATTGGATTCTTTGTCGTATATGGCAGCCGAGCGCACTTATATGACGGGGAAAGGTATCGCTTCGTTGGAGAAGTATGTACGAAATTATCCGTCGGGCGCGTTTTTGATTCCGGCTAATTACTATATCGGGAAAGCATCGTTTGCAGCGAAAGACTACGACAAAGCTCTTCCGGCGTTCGACTATGTGGTGACGAACAGTCCCGACGGCGAGTTTGCCGAAGAAGCATTGGCCCGCAAGTGCGAGATACTTTATTTGAAAGCTCGTTATGACGAGGCTTTTGCCGGATTCAAGGAGTTGGAGAAGAAAGCGACTGTCGGAGAGAACAAACAGGCCGCCCGGTTGGGTATGCTTCGTATTGCCCGGAATAAGCGGCAATATGGCGAGGTGGTAACGGTTGCCGACAAGTTGTTGAGCGAAAGCAAACTTTCTCCCGATTTGCGGCAAGAGATTTTATTTGCTCGTGCCGATGCCTATTTCCATACGGGAAAGGGAGAAAATGCAGCCGATGACTGGCGGGAGCTTTCGAAAGATACCCGTTCGATTTACGGGGCGCAAAGTGCCTATTTATTGGCCCAATATCAATTCGACAACAAAGCGATCGATACGGCCGAAAAGACGCTGAATACTTTTATCGACAAAGGTACTCCCCACAATTATTGGTTGGCTCGGGCATTCTTGCTCATGGCCGACATTTATGAAAAACGGGGCGAGACTTTCCAAGCCCGTCAATATTTGCAAAGTTTGCGGAATAACTATCCGGCCAGCGACGACGATATTATTTCTCGGATAGACAAGAAATTGAGCGAGCTGGGACAAACAGAGTAGTTGAACGATACAATATGTATGGCTTATGAAACGGTTTTCTTTTTTAATCATATCGGTTTTCCCATTCTTCCTGTCGGCACAGGTACGTTCCGATTCGTTGCGGCGGGAAGTAACCATAGCAAAAGATTTTACACCTATCGTGCGCGATGCGTCTAAAATCAATACATTGCCCGAAGTGGAAGCACCGACGGTAACCAAACAATCTATACGGTATAGCGACTGGACGGTTCCGGCTCCCCTCGAACCTCGCGCTGTCTTGTTGGCTCCCGGCGGTTTCGGAGAAAAACCCGAAGAAAACCAATCGAGGGGATACGTGGATTTCGGGATAGGCAATTACCTGAATATGGTCGGGAATGCCGGTTATCGTATTTTGCAGAATGACAAAGACAAGTTGGGTGTGTGGTTGCAACATCGCTCTACTTGCGGAACGGTGGATTACAATCAATCGTTAACGGAGGACTATCCCGACTCGAAGAAGATGCACCGGCTCGAAGAGCGAGTGGTCGCCGATTATCTTCACTCCTTCGGGAAGCTGGATTTGGGAATAAGCGGCGGTTATCGTTACGACTCCTTCAACTATTACGGATTGCGATACACCGGTTTGACGGGAATATCTTCGCCTAACCAAGAGATAAACCGGTTCTTCTTGAAAAGCCATATAGCCTCGACTGCCGGAGAGTCGGACCTACTTTATAAAGTTTCATTGGCATATTACCGGTACGGGTATCATCGGGGATATTTACAAGGTGAAAAAGGGGCTGCCGAGAATTTAGTAAATGCAGACTTTACACTGTCTGCGCCGATCGACAGACGTAGCTCTATTTCTTTGGACGGTTCTTTCGATTATGTGGGTTACAGCCGGTTGCAGTCGGCAGCGAATTACGGTATGATTTCATTGAATCCCCGGTATGACTGGCGGAATGAACACGTGGCTTTTGCGGTCGGTGTCAAGGCCGATGTTTCTTTCAACAACGGAACTATTTTGCGATTCTCTCCCGATGTGCGATTCGATTGGACGATTGTTCCCGATGTACAGTTTTATACGGCTTTTACGGGCGGGAAGAAACTGAATACGTGGCGAAGTGTTTCGGCCTATACGCTCTACTTCAATCCGTCGGCACAGGTAGATAATACGTATGTGCCGTTGGATGCCTCATTGGGAATACGCATTAACGCATTACCCGGATTTTCCATAGGGCTTTCGGGCGGTTATGAAATTTGTAAAAAGGCGTTGTTCCTTTTACCCGAAGATTTGGACGGAAAGTTTACAGGTGTGTCGCGTTTTTGGGGTATCGATGCCAATGCTTTGAAAGCAGAGCTCGATGTATCTTATCGTTACGGTACGAAATTGGAGGCTTCGGCGAAGGTCGGGTATCACCGATGGAAGACCGCCGATGGGGGGGAGGCGATTTCGTATAACCGTCCGCAGTGGGAAGGAGGAGCGAATATTCGTTATATGCCTGTTCGCCCGTTCACGCTCGAAGCCGGATATGAGTTTGCTGCGGGTCGGGAGTATTCAAATCTCGGAAAGCTCTCCGATATACATCTCGTTCACTTGAAAGCCTCGTATGCTTTCACTTCTTGGTTTTCGCTTTACGGACTTACCGACAATGTGCTGAACCGAAAATACGATATTCTTTACGGTATGCCGGCACAAGGCATCAATTTCATGTTCGGGGTCGATTTGAAATTTTGAGGGTAAGAGGTTGGTTCTCGACATTTTTAACCCTTCCATCACTATGTGTGCCACCTCCCCTATTGACTAACGCCACACCCCGCAATACTACGGGGCATGGCAAGGGAGAAGAAGGATTTAACCTCTCCCACCGTGTCGGGAGTACTCATGGGACGAGTGGGTAGTTTAAAAACAGGATTTATCTCGTCAGCTTTTTCGGAGGGAATAGTATAGGAGAAAGGCGTTGGGGAAGAAATGCGACAAAAACTCTACATGGAAGGATCGATTCGAAATGTGTGCGATATACATTATTTAATAAAAAAGTAGAAAAAAGCTCTGTATTACAATCTGTTTTTCTAATTTTGCGCAAAATTTGAACGAACATTGCGCATATGGCAAAAAATTTGGTAATCGTAGAGTCTCCGGCAAAGGCTAAAACCATTGAGAAGTTTTTGGGAAAGGATTTTGAAGTCCTTTCGAGCTACGGACATATCCGTGATCTCAAAAAAAAGGATTTCAGTGTGGATATCGAGCATAACTATAAACCTATTTATGAAATCCCTGCCGACAAAAAAAAGTTGGTGGAAACGCTGAAACAGGAGGCAGACAAAGCGGATATGGTTTGGCTGGCTTCCGATGAGGACCGCGAGGGAGAGGCTATCGCATGGCACTTGTTCGAAGTGTTGAAATTGAAACCGGAGAAAACGAAACGGATTGTTTTCCATGAGATTACCAAAGATGCCATACTCCATGCCATTGAGAATCCCCGGGATATAGATTTGAATCGGGTAGATGCCCAGCAGGCTCGCAGGGTACTCGACCGTATCGTGGGATTCGAACTTTCGCCTGTTCTGTGGAAAAAGGTGAAGCCCGCTTTGTCGGCCGGTCGTGTACAATCGGTCGCAGTGCGCTTGATTGTAGAACGGGAGCGAGAAATCTCGGCGTTCAAGCCCGAAGCAGCCTATCGGGTGATCGGGGAATTTTTGTTACCCGGAGGGGAATTGTTGAAGGCCGAATTGAGCCAACGATTGAAAACCGAAGACGAGGCGAAGGCTTTGCTCGAAGCCTGCAAGACCGCACGGTTCTCTATCGGGGACGTGACGGTGAAACCTGCAAAGAAATCGCCTGCGGCTCCGTTCACCACTTCCACATTGCAACAGGAAGCCGCCCGGAAATTGGGCTTCTCCGTGGCTCAAACCATGATGGTAGCTCAACGGCTTTATGAGGCGGGACATATCACCTATATGCGTACCGACTCGGTGAATTTGTCATCGCTGGCTATAAATACGACCAAAGACGAGATTGTGAAAACTTTGGGCGAGAGATATCTGCATATTCGAAATTACCATACGCATACCAAAGGAGCACAAGAAGCGCACGAGGCAATACGTCCCACGTACATTAGCCATCACGAAATCAATGCTTCCTCTCAGGAAAAACGATTGTATGAACTGATTTGGAAACGTACGATCGCTTCTCAAATGAACGATGCCGAGCTGGAAAAGACAACTGTGACCATCGCCGTTTCGGGAAGGAAAGAACACTTCGTCGCCGTGGGCGAGGTCTTGAAATTCGACGGTTTCCTGAAAGTGTATATGGAGTCTACCGATGACGAAGGCGATGCAGAAGGAAATGACAAGATGTTACCTGCATTGGCGAAAGGCGATGTGCTGGCATTGTCGTCGGTCACGGCAACGGAACGTTTCTCGCAAGCTCCCGCCCGCTATACCGAGGCCAGTCTGGTTCGTAAATTGGAAGAATTGGGTATCGGCCGGCCTTCTACCTATGCACCAACCATTTCGACCATACAGCAACGCGAATATGTCGAGAAGGGCGATCGGAAAGGAACGGAGCGGAAATATCGTATGTTGACGCTGCACGATGGGAAAATCGAATCGGGAGAGAAAACCGAGCTCACAGGAGCCGATAAAGGCAAACTGCTTCCCACCGATATAGGAGTTGTCGTCAACGATTTCTTGACGGAGTATTTCCCCGATATTCTCAATTATAACTTTACGGCGAATGTCGAGCAGCAATTCGACGATATTGCCGAGGGAAAAACCGTGTGGAACGACGAGATAGATCATTTTTACAAACTCTTTCACCCGGTGGTAGAGAGCGCTCTCGCTTTGCGGTTGGAGCATAAAGTGGGCGAACGGGTATTGGGTACAGACCCGAAAAGCGGCCGTCCCGTATCGGTGAAGATAGGCCGTTTTGGTCCGTTGGTACAAATCGGTACGCCCGAAGATGCGGAGAAGCCGTTGTTCGCATCATTGCTCAAAGGACAATCGATGAGCACGATTACATTGGAAGAGGCTTTGAAACTGTTCGATTTGCCCCGAACCTTAGGCGATTTCGAAGGCAAAACCGTTGTCGTGGGTATCGGCCGTTTCGGTCCGTATATTCGTCACGACGGCAAATATGTATCGTTGCCCAAAGAGTTCACCCCGCAGGGTGTTTCGTTAGAGGATGCGATAATGTTGATTCAGCAAAAGCGCGAGCAGGAAAGTCAACGCCTTATCAAGAAGTTCGATGAAGATGATGAACTCGAACTGCTTAACGGTCGTTTCGGTCCGTATATCGCTTATAAAAAGAAGAATTATAAATTACCCAAAGGTTCCGAACCGGCATCGCTCACGTTCGCCGATTGCATGAAGATTGTCGAGGAGGCCGACAAGGCTCCTGCCAAAAAGAAACCGGCCCGGAAAAAGACGACGAAATAGACTATACGGTTTGGAGGTCGATTCGTTCTTCCCTCCCGCATTTCCAAATAAAGAAAACCCTGCCGAAGATTTCCTTCGGCAGGGTTTTTCGTTTATCTTTTTATTCTTTTATTGCAGTTTGATATAGTTGTGAGGCGATCTGTATTTCGGGCAACTCATCTTGTACTGCGGTTGCTGCGAAGAGGACTATCTTTTCATTTTGAGGAAGTACTATCTCGGTAGCCCCTTTGGGAATTTCCAGTTTAATTTTAAACATATAGGTAAATTCATAGGGGAGATCTTCGTTGACTGTATGCCGGTGTGTTCCTATATGGGCTATTTCTACCGGTTTTAAATAACCTTTGGTGTGATTGAGATGTCCCCATTGTCCTATGAAACCGGTATAATAAGGGACAGTTACGATTTGCTTCGTTTTGCCAACGGTAAACGTAGCTGTTTGGTCGGTATCTGTCGAGGCAGCTAAAAGGTAGATGTAATTATAGTTTTTTCCGGCGGGTAGTTGTATTGTGTCTCCTTTACAAGTCATTCCGTTTTCGATGTCTTTTTCCCCTAAAAGGAACGGGACTCGGTTGACTATGAGCGAATCGGGCCAAAGTTCGGCTGCATAGGAATTTTGGGATTCAAAATTGGCATCGTTTCGGAAGGCATTCCAAGAAGCACATTTACGGTCGAATTTCAAAGATAGATATTCGGATTTTATGTCACAGGGTTTCGTGGCGTTTGGTTTGAGAGAAACTTTAAATGTTTTGATAGAGAATGGTTTAATCGTCAAGTGCAGATTGTTATTCTCGAAAGAGGCATTCCCTATTCTTTTTTCGGTTCCATCGGCCTCACAAGCTGTTATTATGTCTCCGGCAAAAGAGAGGGTTGCATTTTGTTTTTCCTTACCGCTGATTTCATATACTCTCACCACGTATTCATTGGAGCTTTCGGCCTTTTTTAACGCTTTGATAAGAACATTAGGGTTGTTTGATTGGGCGAAAGAGAATTCTCTTCCAAGAGTTCCCCGGTGTTTCGATGTTTGGAACGCTTTGATTTTTTGATTCAGTAGTTCGGCTTGTTGTATGGTTTCAATTTTGTTTAGTGCGCCGGAGTGTCCTATCAAGCTGTATGTGAATTCGTGATGGCCGAAGTCTTGGTATCGTTGGTATTCATAGCGTTTTTTTGTTTTGGGTGTATGCAACAAGGTTAGTCGTAGTGTATGATCATTGGGTTTGTCCCAGCCATATTTGCTGTCGTTGAGAATGGAAACGCCATAGCTGTTATCATGGTCTGTTAAATCGGCCCAGTATTGAGCGTATACTTCGTAGGCTGTATCTTTGTTATTACCACGCATGATACTTCCAATACCTAAATCATAGGTCGCTTTTTGGTTATTTATGTTGAGGGGGAATTCGGCTTTTAGAAGAGCATTTTCACTTTCCCAGTCGATTTCGTTTCGGAAGTCTATACGATGAGCCATAATCCCTTCGTAGAGGTGGATATATTGTTTAAACACAGATTTTTCGTATTTTTTCTTTATGCAAATAGTTTTGCGCAGAGTCCCATTTTCTATCAATGATATTTCTGTTTGTTCATCTCCGATAGAAATGGGGGCTCGATCGATGGTTTCTTTGTGAATTTCCCAAGCCGGCCATTCGTTCGATTGATTTTCGGTGAAAAGAGCCAATCGAATAGCTTCTCCTTTTTTGACAATCTCTTTATTGCATTGTTTGTCGATGAGTGAAATAATGTCTCCGTTGGGGGCCAGTGTTATTTTGTAAATGGAGTTTTCGAATTGGAGTTTGTCGCTTTGTATATAGTCATTTTGTTGTGTTTTACTCTTTTCGTTAGATGTGCGTATGTCATATACGGCGTATCCGTTAGCAGGAACACTGGCCTCCATGAGAATGGAGATTTTTCCGTTTTGATTGGAAAGTAATTGAGAGGGGACTTTGTTTCCCCGGCAATCGAATACGGCTATGTTTTTGGGTAATTTGGGCATATCCAGCACGATTTCCACAAGATTGTTCGCTTGGAATCCCAAAGCATTGTACAGTACAACGGGAATCCCTTTTGTCGAGGTATTCAATTGCCCGGCCACACTACGAACAGACGAGGTGAGAACATCGGAGAATTGCCCCAGAGAAATGAGTTCGTCGTTCCAAGAAAATTCGTAGGCTTTCGGGATGCTTGTTCCGGTGAGGTCATCGTGGAATTGGTGAAAAATAAATCGTTTCCATGTTTCGGTAAGTTTCTCACTGGGATAGGCTGTTACATTCAGCCAATCGGCACATACTGCACTACGCTCTGCTGCATCGCCCAATATTTCGTTTTGTCGGTTGTACAATTTCATAGCAGCTTGAGATGTGTAACAACCGGTTCCATGCAGATCCATCAAGAGTTCTCCATCAAAAACCGGTAGCTCGGGGTGGCTTTCATAAGGAAGGTAGTCTTTAAAAAGTTGATCACTGGTTGCACAGATGATTTGTAAAGGTCCATCTCCCTTGATGCTTTTTTCGACAGAACGTACTGACGGGATTGTGGGAGAACCCCCGGTATCGCCGGTTCCGTAATAATGATAAATTGTTTTCAATGGGGCAAGAGCGGAAAGTTCTATCAGTTCTTTATCTTTTGACAGGTCTATGTTATTCCAACGCTTGTTGTAATTGTACCCGTGTGCCATCATGATTGAGGAACCATCGATTCCTTTCCATAGTCCTATCTCAAACGGGTATTTGTTTTTCCCATAAAAAGGATTTTTTCGCCAGCCTAGTTTTTGCGAGGAGAAGCCAATCAATCCGCAATGCGAAGCGATAGTGGGTAGAGTCCACCCAAATCCAAAACAATCGGGTAGGAAAATATCGGTGCTTTCTACTTGAAATTCGTTTCTATAAAATTCTTGTCCAAGCAGTATATTGCGTATTGCCGATTCGGGAGAGGGAACTAAGGCATCAGTAGCGTCTCAACTACTGCCGGAGACGTGCCAACGGCCATTTTTGATATACTCTTTTACTTTGGCATATTGTATGGGGTAATATTCTTTCATCCATGAATATTTAACTCCTCCTTCGAAATTGAAAAGATAGTTGGGATAAAGTTCCAGCAAGGTCAAATTCCTATCTAATGTTTTTGAAACATAGTCTCTGATAGTCGTTTGAATATCCCAGTTCCATTGGGTATCTAAGTGTGCGTTGGAGACCACATAAATTTTGGGGGAAGATTCGGAAGATATTTGACCGAATGTCGTGTTCTCGCTTAAAATAGAGATAAGGATAGCTGCGAAAAGAGTCTTACGGATAGCACTTTTCAATCGTGTTGTAGCCATATCGAAGTATAAAATTTTTGAAGGTTAGTTTGATTGTGTTTTTACAATGTAAAAGTATTCAATAAATTCGATTGTCTCAGATTGATATTGTTATAATTTGTTAGTGGAATACTGGGCGTAGATATTATTGTATAAAATGTGTTATTTTTGAGTGGCTAAAACAGTGGATTTGTGTTATGGCGAAAGAACTTTTCAATCGGTATGTATGGCTGATCGATACGTTGCAGCGTTACGGAAGGCTTACCCGCAGGGAGATAGACGGGTTGTGGCAACGGAGCGAATATTCGGACGGCAAGCCGATGGCTCGACGGACGTTTATGAATTATCGTCAGGCCATACAGGAGATGTTTGACGTGAATATCGAGTGTGATGCTTCTACGTATGAATATTACATCGAGGACCCGGATGCTTTGCAGGGAAACGGTGCACGTGTGTGGGCATTGAACACGCTTGCGGTGAGTAACATGCTGAACGAGAGTCAGGAGTTGCGGAATCGAATCGTTTTGGAGAATATACCTTCGGGGCAGAAATTTTTGAGAATCGTCTTCGAGGCGATGAAGGAGAACCGGGTGCTTATTTTGTCGTATCGTTCATTCCGACGTGTAACAAGTTCGCATACATTGGCGGCTCCCTATTTCGTGAAGTTATTTCGTCAGCGTTGGTATGTCATCGCTAAGGATTTTACGGATAGGAAAATCAAGACTTATGCTTTGGACCGGGTTGCTTCTCTCGAATTGAGCAGCCGTACATTTGTCTATCCCGACAGTTTTTCTCCCATCGATTATTTCCGGGATTGTTTCGGGATTACGCACGACGATATGCCGGCGCAGGAGGTGGTGCTGCGTGTCCCTGCTTTGCAAGCTAATTATTTGAGGACACTTCCTTTGCACGAAAGTCAAGAGGAACTTGACCGGAACGAACATAGTTCTACGTTTCATTACCGTTTGAAAATCACTCCCGATTTCGAACAGGAGGTGTATGCTTTGGGGTATTGGCAAGCTGAGGTTTTGTCTCCGCAGACTTTACGCGATGCGGTGGCTGAACGGTTGTCCCGAAGTTTGGCGTGTTACGGAACGGCGGGGTTATCTTGCCAGGAACGCGGGAAGTAGAAGGTATTTATTTTTTCCTTTCATCGCCGAAAAGAAAGAACCCGGAAATGCAGCCGCTTTTTGTAGCTTTATTGCCCGATAAAGGAGGGGAGAATCTTGTTCTTTTCTTTATATTTTAACCCCCTTACCTTACGTGCACTCCCCCTATCTCATCTACGATGAGCAGAGGGAGAGGA